>Ga0209810_1000158_pt1 | contig 197805 bp, 193 predicted proteins | sample Coa_R1_7_FD_187159 | JGI IMG/M metagenome (GOLD analysis project Ga0209810, IMG submission 187159) | Surface soil microbial communities from Centralia Pennsylvania, which are recovering from an underground coalmine fire - Coalmine... | ecosystem: Environmental > Terrestrial > Soil >...
AACGAGCAGCGCGTTCATCAGTCCTTGGAGTATCAGACACCGGCAGAGGTCTATTTTGCCACAGGAAGCAAGCAGATTACACCTTAAACCCTCCGGTTTTGGTGTCTTGACTTTGGGGGGCACTATACTCCATTGCGAACCACCATGTCCAACTTTTTCTCCTTTGAATATGATTTCAATCCGATACTTCGTTCAAGATGCATCCCAGCACGGCCCAACGCGCTCTACAAACACTCTACTCGGTGTCAGAAGCCTCAAGGTTTCTGACACCACTGGTACACCTTGTTCTTTCTGCTCCTAGTATGAGGGACAAGCGTTACGAAAGCGTTTTGAACATCGCCACGAACGGGAAGTGCTATAGGACAGCCTTTGCTGATCAGTGAGATAGTAACAACTATCTCACTGATCAGCAAAGGCTGTCTCATTCTCGGTTGCCGTCCGTATTGGAGAAGGAACTACTTGTGCAGCAGAAAAGAGTCTTTCAGGGATGTATGATAAATTGCCTCCGATATCCTCTAGAGAGCATGCGAGCAGCAATCTGCCGTGAGCAAGATCTCTTCAGAGGCCTTGCTCACGGCAGATTGCTGCTCGCATATCAGTAAGAATTGTACTCTCCCACCTGTGACCAGCTCCACATGGGGGGAACGAGGGCAGGGGAGCAACGTGGGTCTATCGCGCGGGTCCAGCCAGCTTATGGGCAACCGAGCGAGCTTCGAAGTACACCACGACCTGCATGACTCCGATAATAATCGCGTAGATGCCAATCAACCAGACCACCGTGAGCAGCCCGGCGGCTGGCTGGGCTGCGATCAGCGTGCCGAAGACAATTGAGATGATGCCCGACAGCGCAGACAGCAGGCCGCGCCCAAAACTCATTGGGAATGCCAGCGGAGCCACCAGTTCGAGGATGCCAGTCATGATCGCCCAGCCTGCAATCAGGAAGAGGAACGCTAGAGCGGTGATGCCAGGCCAGATCAGAGCCACAACGCCCGCCAGGACGCCCAGAATACCCTCGAAGAGGAGTACTCCCCAGTGGGATTCTTCACGGTTGCGCAGGGCGGCCACGATAGCGCTGATGCCACTGACGACGGCAAAAATGCCGAACATGAGGACCAGGACGGCCAGCGACATCCTGGGCCAGACCAGCGTGAGAATACCGAACAGAATGGCGGCCAGGCCGCGAAACAGAAACATTGTTCGGAAGTTACTAACCATTTGCTGCATGTTATTACTCCTTGTTGTGAAATGACAAAGAAAACGACGTGAGAGCGTTCTCCCTTCAGCCGGGCGAACTTCTTACTTTCTGTGCCTATGATAGGCGCGCGCTGTGAAAGAAAGCGTTGGCGGGCGCGTCAAAAACTGATGGGTTTCACACGACCAATTTCGCACTACGAGAGGGATGCAAAGCGGGCATCGGCTACCAGTGCCCTGCGCAGGCGCGGGAGCGAGCGGTAAAAGTACGACTTGGCGGTTGTCCCAGGTATACCCAGCACGTGTCCAATCTCAGCAAATGTCAACTGCCGGAAACAGTGCAGGAACACGATCGAGCGGAACTTGGGAGGAAACACGGCGATGACCTCGTGCAGGGAACCATACTGATCGCTCACCTCAACCACCTCTTCCGGCAACGGATCAGGATCAGGGATGGCCGCGACCATAGACTGTTCCTCCTCCCCGTTTTCCCACTCAAGAGTGGAGAGACGCAGTGTTGACGATCGCCCCTCGGCCCGCGCGCACCATCTCGCGTAACTCGTACTTCATGCACAAGAACACGCCGCGCAGATCGACAGAGATTATGCGATCGAAAACAGAGGTGTCGAGTTGCGCCATAGGCTTGCGGTCCGCTGCTTTCGTCGCGATTCCGGCATTATTGAAGGCGCAGTCGAGACGGCCAAAGTGTTGTAGCGTTTCGGAGACAAGCTTCTGGACATCGGCTTCTTCGGACACGTTCGTTCGCAGGAACAGGGCTTCGCCCCCGGCCTCTTTGACGAGCTTGAGGGTCTCGCGCGCCTCCTCTTCACTGACGTCGCCAATCGACACCTTCGCGCCATGCGCGGCGAAGGCAACCGCTACGGCGCGGCCAATGCCGGTGGCGGCTCCCGTGATAAGGACGACTTTGCCGTGGAAATCGAGCAAATCATTCGTGCCTGCCATCAAATGAACCTCCTTCGTGTAATCACTGCATGCACCGCTTGTCAATGTTTATCTTCTCTGGTGACGACTCCGCCTGCTCGAACAGACGACTTCTCCTCGGTGAAGCACTCCTTCTGCAACGGGCTGTCCCTCCTTTAAGATAAGGAGCAAGCGTAATGGAATCGTAATGGTGGCGTAATGGGTCCAGCAGGAACGGTTCTCGCCTGCGCAGCAGACTATACCTCCCATCATACTCATCTGTGTCCTGCCGCGTTTTGCTGCTTGAGGACGCTCTCAATGACGTTCAAGAGTCTTTCTCGCCAGTGATGACGCGCGCACCGCGTCGAAACGTTGTGTAGTATATGACCCATTGCAACAGCACCACCATGCGATTGCGAAAACCGATCAGGGAAAAGAGATGCAGGGCCAGCCAGATGAACCAGGCAAGCCAGCCGGAAAATTGCAGCTTGCCAATGGAGGCGATGGCATAGAAGCGTCCAACCGTGGCCATACTCCCTTTGTCGAAGTAATGAAACGCTTCGCTGTACTCTTTTCCTGCGATCCGGTCAGCAATGACGCTAGCCACATAGCCTCCCTGCTGTATCGCTACCTGGGCCACTCCTGGCAGCGGCTTGCCATCCTGGATGAATTGTGCTGTATCGCCAAGCACAAAGATATTCGGATGACCAGGAACACTCAAATCGCTGTTGACCTTGACACGCCCGGCCCGATCTGTTTCGGTATCCAACCATGCTCCAGCCGGTGATGCTGCCACCCCGGCGGTCCAGATCACAGTTTTCGCGGGCAATAGTTTGCCCCCGATCACCACTCCTTCGCTGTTGACATCCTCGACGGGCGCATTGACGCGGACTTCGACCCCCAGGTGGTTGAGGGCCTTTTTTGCTTTGTCGGCCAAACGCTCAGGGAAAGCGAGCAAGATACGCGGCGCGGCCTCTACCAGAATAATGCGAGCGTCCGCCGGGTTGATATGATGAAATTCATCGGTCAGAGTTTTACGAGCCAGGCCAGCCACTGACCCGGCCATCTCGACTCCTGTGGGGCCAGCGCCAATCAGCACAAAGGTTAAGAGTGCCCTCTGCTTCTCCTCATCCCTCTCCTTCTCTGCTTGCTCAAAGGCCCACAGAATCTGGCTGCGAATCTCCGTCGCCTGCCTGATCGATTTGAGTCCAGGCGCGAATTGCGCCCAGGCAGGATGACCAAAGTAGCTCTCACGTGCTCCCGTCGCCAGAATCAAGTAATCATAGGGGAGCGCTTGATCGCCCATCAAGACACGCTGTTCTTGCACATCTACGCCGGTGACCTCGGCCATCAAGACTTCCGTATTTTTTTGTTTCCTCAGGACATGGCGAATGGGAGAGCAGATATCGGCAGGAGATATCCCGGCTGTCGCGACCTGGTACAACAGCGGTTGAAACAGGTGATGGTTATGGCGGTCAACTACCGTCACCTGCACAGGCAGGTGACGCAAGCTGTGTGCCGCCTTTAAACCACCGAAACCCGCCCCAACGATCACGACGCGGGGCATGCCCCCGGTCAGCGTAATATCCGGTGAGGTGTCTGGCCTCTCTTCTCCAATGTAGGTATCTGGTAACTCTTGCATATCCATAACCCCTTCCCTTACCGAGGAGCGCATGCGTGGTTTAGCTTTGCAGTCGGCCTTGAAGGTAGAGCCAGTGCATAAACTCCAGCCGCCTATGTTCAGGAGTGGCCTCGTCATAGACGCCATGCTGGTAGAGCCATTTGACTCTGAAAATGTTGGCGATCTGCTCGCGTGAAAAGCCTATGCACTCGAGATCCCGAATCTCTGTTATGGTTGGAAGCTGTTCTCGTAATTCCATGGTTATTCTCCTATGTCTCTGAGCCATCAGAGTACTATGACTTGTAACTCCCGTAACCAGCCCGAATCTGCCATACCCGGCTACTCTTCATCCTCTCTGAGGAGAGTATGAACAGCCAGCGCCACGAAAGCGCCACGAACACCGCCATGAAGGAAAACACCGTGCAGCAGAACCTCTGACAGGGTGGGGAGGATGGAGAGCAGGCCATCGGCTAGCTGAGGGGAACCGGCAGGCTAGCCGTAGCGATTGGTTTGCCTGAAGAAGAGTGACAGACCCACGGGAATCTGCCAGGAAATGCTCTCATATACTCTTTATCCGCTAGGGACGTACCTGTATTTAGCTTCCGTTCGTCCGCTCGAACCCCGCATGCCAGACCTCCTGTTGCTGCATACTCATCAGGGCATTCAACGCTGCCAGAACGAGGAGATTCAGCAGGAGTACACCGAGAGCGAGCAGTTGTTGGGTGTAAAACAAGAAGACCTGTGTGAGAAAGATCGAGACGAGGATGGCCCGCTTGAACCATGTAAAGGCTTGAAGCCGCGATTTTGGAAGGATCAACACTCCGATGACGATCATGATGCTAGACACGATGGAGGACCCAAGCAAACCGATCTGGACGATGTCCTGCGTGAGCTTGCTTGCCGCCACTTGCCCCATGTGCATCATCCCGAATACCATCACCCCTGTAAAGAGCAGCGCATAGACCACGAAGCAACTGCTGATGATGCGAGCAAAAGCGGGAGAGTGCGCAAGGCGCGCAGACAGGTTTCGCATAGAACCCGCCATCCTGTCCAGTATGCCTGCTTTCGATGGCGGCACCACTGGCAATTGTTCGACGGTCTCTCTCAATGTGTTCAGGTGCGCATCATGAGCATCACAGGCATGCAGAAGCCAGAGAATTTCGTTCTTGTCATCCTCAGATAAGCCACCAGGAGCATCTTGGGCCAGGAGATACAGAGCATTGGTCAGGTACGCTCGCTCTGAGGAAGGAGGGCGCTTCTCCAGTTCGCGAAAGATGAGGAACAAGAGGATGAAGATCATGTAGATCAACGGGATCGCTGGCTGAAAGAAGTAATTGTTATTGCTCGTGATGAACTTTCCGAGTTCGTCAATAAACGTGCCGAAGCCGATGCCTCCCAACAGGGAAGCGCTTGCTTGAAGGTGCCGACCGATAAATGCCAGCAGCAACACGAGCGCAATCAGCATCAGCAGTCCTCCCCAGAGCATATGCGCGATGTGCAGACCATGACCTCCCAGTTGAGGATAGCCCGTGGCAGCCAGGAAAGCGCGAATCACCAGAATAGTGGTGACGCTGGCGATGAAAAAGGTTTCAAGCAGGCGGCTTAGATTGAGAACGCGGACTAACGGCGCTCGTCGTTTCATGATATTAGCGGCAGGATACCCGCCTCTTCAGAGGTGGGAGGAATGCCGCTCCTCCTTTCGACGAGTACTGCTGAACCTCTCTGAACCATTTGCACCTGTTTATAACTAGCGCTCGCATGGATCTTCGTTCCATCCAATGTACGCAGGTCGAAGTAGCCAGAACTTCTGCGGCCAAAGACAAAACACACCCGTCCCTGGAACCGCACGCAATCGAAGAGGCGAAAGCCATGCACGTACTTGGGAGCCGTGTTGCGTTGCCGTTTGCCCCCTTTTCTGATGGTCGCTTTATGCAATTGACGATTGTTGCGTCTGATCCACTTGATGAGGTAGGTGGTATCACCAGGTGCAGCCTGTGGATGGCCACTGATACAGCAGGCATCACTCACATGAGATTTCTTTAACCCGTGTTCAATGCGCGTATGCTTCGTCAGATAGCCGTATGTCACCTGCACCTTCGGGAAGTGGTCCCTGGCTTGCTCGTAGATGCGCCAGCGGATCATGCCCATCTGGGTCGCATCGCGAAATCCCTTTGATGGACGGACAATCTTCTGCTCCTGGTGGGTGCGGTGAATATGGCCATGACACGTTTCATAGAGCGTAATCAGATTGTCCGGGCTGTCACCGCCTGCCTTCCTACTCTCGATATGGTGGACATTCAGAATCGCGTCCCTGGATTTGCCCTTGCACCACTGACAGCAGTGGGAGTCTCTTGCCAGCACATATTCCCAGACATTCCAGAAACCGAGTTGTGGCCCTTCCTGGTAGGCTTTGCCTTCGATGGCCGGGTTCTTCAGCTTCTGAAGATCAAACTGAGCCACCTCAATGATGGTCCTACGAATGGGCAGGAGCCGATGAATCATCTGAATGGTTTTCAGATGCGCGTCTACCCGATGCTGAACGGAAGGGGCCAGCCACCCTTCCGGCTTGCGTCGGTTCAAAAAACGTGCTGGCCTGTACCTTGTTTTTCGGTTTCTCCTGACACGACGAAACTGCTGACGAGTGGAAAGCCTCTCCTGAATATCCACACGTGGCTGCACTTCAGCCTCAAACAGCACCGTGTGTTCCGTCGTCGCAGAGACGCCAATATGCCTGGTTCCGGCATCAATGCCCAGGAACACCTCTTGTTTGTAGCCACTGCTGCCATAGAGCAGTTGCAGAGTAAACGGAACCATCTTGACCACTTTGGCTTTGCCGGTTTTGAGCAGCAATCGGGCCTTGCGTGGCTTGCAGGGCATGAGCGGTTGCCCGTGGCAATTCAAAATGTACGCGAACATCACGCGTACCTCCTTTCGGAGTTCGGTGTTCTTCGTCAAGGTTTCACTGGCTTGTTCTGTCAGCACCACTATCCTTCCCATGAGACCTGTTTAAGCACTGACGCGAGAGCTCCAGGCTAGAGCAGGCACCCGGAGGTCGCATGGCCACTGAAACGGAGTCTTTGCAGACTGAGACTAGTCAATGAAGGCTTGACAAGCCTCCCCCTTGAGTTTCACTCAAGGGGGGGAGCATTGACCCAAATTGCTCCTACAACTAAGGGTATCCGGGTGCTATGGCAGGGAGGCGCGGGTGAGATCCTTCTTTTTCTCTCCCTCAGCCTGCCTTCTTGGCTGCGAGGCTTCTGCCTGGGACGCTGATCCCATATAGACGAGCGACAGTGCGGTGCGCACCGCCACCGGTTCGTACTCGGGGGCCATGTGAGCGAGGGCGGTCAACGCTGTTCTTGCGAGATGACGGGCATACTGCTGCACCGCCTCTTCTCGATTGCGCTCGCGGCATGCCTGGAGAATACGCCCGTGTTCTACCGCGCTCACCGATTGCGCGTGAACCTCTCGATACGCCAGGATCAGGCGATAGCGTTGGCTCTGGTCCTCATAACTGGTCATGGTGGCACGCAGTTGTTCCCCCGCCTGGGAGACCAGGAGCGCATGGAAACGGCGATGCGGCTCCTCCCACTCATCCACAGTAGTCGCGGCGCGCATGGCGGCGAGCGCCTCCTCGAGCGCAGCAAAGTCCTCCTCTTGCAGGCAGGGAATCGTCAAGGCAATGCCTAGCGTCTCCAACTGAATCCGCCCGGCATAGAGCATATCAAGGGCGCGTGGGTCCAGCGGCGCGACCCGCGCGCGCTGATACCTGCCGGTCTCCACCAACCCCTCGCGCTGGAGCATGCGGAGTACCTCCCGCAGGGGCGTGCGGCTGACACCGAGTGCCTGGGCGAGTTCTCTTTCAGAAAGCCGCGCGCCCGGGGGATAGACCCCATCTAAAATCATCTGGCGCAGGCGCTGATGAAGCGCGTTGATTCCACCTGTTTGCTCGTCTTCCTCCATCATTCCTGCTGTCTCGATCTCTGTCATAGATCAACCTTTCACATGTTCCTGTTTTGATAGAAGCCTGAGCGCGTCTAGCAAGGGATCTCCGCCACCATCAAATTGCGGATTATCCCAATTGGCTCGATCTCAACTTCTACGATATCACCTGGGCGCAAGAACAGCGGAGGCTGACGCCTGGCCCCAATCCCGGATGGCGTTCCGGTCGCGATCACATCTCCGGGTTCCAATGTCATGAACGAACTGAGAAAAGCAATCGTAGCGGCGACAGAAAAAATCATCTGTGAGGTACTTTCGTGTTGAACAACCTCGCCATTCACGCGCGTCGTGAGGGTTAGGGCCTGCGGGTCGGGGATATCTGCGGCGAGGACGATACCCGGCCCCATCGGGGCAAAGGTATCGATAGCTTTACCTGCCGTCCACTGGCTGGTCTGCATCTGTAGATCGCGGGCGCTCACATCATTGCAAATCGTGTACCCTGCCACATATGCCAGCGCCTCCTGCTCAGTCACGCATTTACAGCGTTTGCCGATCACCACGACCAGTTCTCCCTCGTAGTCGATGAAGTGACTGGCAGCAGCAGGCATGATAACCGGGCTGGTTGGCCCAACCAGGCTGTTGCGAAATTTGGCGAAAAAGGTCGGAACCGGCGGAACATCGAATCCACCCTCGGCGGCATGCTCCGGGTAGTTGAGGCCCAGGCATATGATCTTCTCCGGGTCGGGAACTGGCGGCCCAAGCTCGACCTCGTCCAGCGTGAGTACTCCCTCACGTGCCTCTAACTGGCGCTCGCCCCAGGCCAGCACCTGTTCTTGCTCAAACGTGTCTGCTGCGAGAAAAGCTCGCACAGAGCTATAGCCTTCGCCAGTCTGGCTACCCTGGGGAGTGGCCGCATAACCTGCGAGGTCGATTAGAGCATTCTGAGAGGCAAGGCCTGCATGCCAGCCAGGCGTAGTATGATCGGACCGATAACTCACAAGACGAAGCATATAAATCCTCCTTCGTACCACCGGAAAGATCTGGCGGTACATGACCTGAAATTCATCATCTTTCATCAGTGTAGAAGTAACAAACTTTCACTCAATGGTATGCCATTTTGGTAAATTTGTCAAGAGTCAGCGTGGGAGTTATGGGGATCCATAACGAATAAGAAGGCAGGTTCTGCTTGATTATCTGAATTCTGCGCGGGGTATTCAACAATCAAGCTGAGAACACAAGAGAGCGATGCTCTCACAAATTCATCACACTTATTCCCTGAACTGATAAATAACCCAAAAATATTACCATCTTCCCCCTTGACAAATCTTTTTTGCTCGTGTATAAAATTGGTATACCAATTTGTTGTGTATATTTTCATATGGTATGCCATTTGTATGCAGAACACAGCACTTCTCAAGGAGGAGAGCATGACCACGAGCGAGATAATCTGTGATGTAGCGATCATTGGATATGGACCCACGGGCCAGATGCTGGCCCTGCTCCTGGGCGAGCAGGGATACCGGGTCGCGGTCTTTGAGCGCTGGCCGATTCTGTATCCGAAGCCACGTGCCATCGTTTATGACCATGAAATTGCCCGCCTGTTCCAGGCCACTAATCTTACCGAGGCCCTGGCATCCGTCGTCGAACCGAGTGGTGTCTACGAGTGGCGCAATGCGAAGGGAGACACCTTGCTGCGCTTCGATTGGTCAGAACAAAGCCTCACGGGGTGGCCGAGCAATACCATGTTCTCGCAACCGCAACTCGAAGCTATCCTTGATGGCAGGGTGAAAGCGCTGCCCAGCGTGACCGTCTACCAGGGGTGGGCGGCCGAACAGGTGGCGCAAACGGCGGAAGCCGTGCATGTGCAGGTCAGGCAGCAGGTGGTGACATCTGCGGGAGAACTGGTGTCTGGCCCGGAGAGCCTCTCGGTGCGCGCTCGCTATGTCATTGGTGCCGATGGTGCCAATAGCTTCCTGCGTGAGCGCATGGACATCTCGCTCACCGACCTGGGCTTCATGTTTGACTGGCTGGTGGTCGATATCATTACCCACGAGCCGCGTGAGTGGAACCCGCCAAATTTGCAGATCTGCGATCCTGCGCGACCGACGACCGTGGTGTCGGCAGGAAAGGGTCGCCGCCGCTGGGAGTTCATGCGGCTTCCAGAAGAGAGCGTGGAAGACCTCAATTGCGCGGAGACGGTCTGGCGGCTGCTCGCTCCCTGGGATATTACACCGGAGAATGCCACGCTCGAACGCCACGCCCTTTACACCTTTCGGGCGCGCAGGGCCGATTCCTGGCGTGATGGGCGTTTGCTGCTCGCCGGTGACGCAGCCCATCAGATGCCCCCGTTCGCCGGTCAGGGCATGTGTGCGGGCCTGAGAGACGCCGCCAACCTCGCCTGGAAGCTCGACCTGGTACTCTCAGGTCGGGCGGAGGAGAGTTTGCTCGATACCTATACGAGCGAGCGGCTTCCGCATGTGCAAAGCGTGATTCAGTTCTCGATCGAGTTAGGCAAGGTCATCTGTATCAGCGACCCTGAGGCGGCGAACCTGCGCGACGCGCAAATGATTGCCGCGCGTCAGCAATCAACCCAGGATGCGTCACTCCCGCTCTTGTTCCCCTTGGGCTCCGGCCTCTTCCTGGAGGGCGATTCCCTGGCCAGGCAGATGTTCTTGCAGCGCGAGGTCGCCCGCTTCGGAAAGCAGGGCTTGTTCGACGATATCGCCGGCAGAGGCTGGTGTTTAATCACCATGCTCGGGGATCCGGCCCAGCACCTTTCTGCTGATGACGAAGCCTTTTTCACCTCGATCGGTGGGCGTATTGTTTCTCTGAGGAGCAGCGGGGACGAACACGCAGACCAGGTCATCGACGTCACGGGAGCGTATGCCGAATGGTTCGCAGCCAATTCCTGTGCGGTCGTTTTGACACGACCCGATTTTATGATCTATGGGACTGCGCCTGATCTGGCTGGCGCGGTCATGTTAGTCAGAAGCCTGCGCGAGCAGTTACATCCATCAATATCCCCAAATGAAAGGAGTTCCACCATGTCAACAGAACAACGTCAAACCAATCCTGAGCAAGAGGTTTCCATGGAAGAAGTGATTATTCCGGCCCGTTTTCACCATGTCAATCTGAAAGCGTACCACTTTGAAGAGATGCGCGCGTTCTATACTGCGCTGATCGGCATTCACCCCAACGCCGAGGTCGGCACGTTTGGCTGGTACACCTTCGATACTGCCAACCACCGCGTAGCCCTCATGCACCTGCCCACCTTCACCGAGCGCGTGCCGGGAAGCGCTGGCATGCATCATGTGGCCTACGAGTATGATTCGATCGATGACCTGATGAAGACCTACCTGCGGCTCAAGAAGATCGGCATCGTTCCGGCGGGATGCCTGGATCATGGCATGACAACTTCCTTCTACTACCGCGACCCCGATGGCAACTACGTTGAGTTGCAGGTGGACAATTTCGGGCCGGACCCCGCTGTAAGCACTGCCTTTATGCATACGCCGCCTTTCCTCGCCAATCCCATCGGCGTACCCATCAATCCTGACAGCTACGTCGCTGCCTGGCAACAGGGCGCTTCCCTGCCGGAATTGCACGAGCGTTCCTACTCGGGCGAGTTCGTTGAAGGTGCGACAGCGCCGGCTATCGACTAAGGCCCTGGAGAAACGATGACGGGAGATTGAAGCGGCCAGGAGGGACTTGCAGGGCATAGAGGTGCTACGAAAGCCCTTCAAACTGGCAACGCTTCTCTCCCTGCTGAAACAGCTTGCAGATTGAATACGTCTCGGCGTGGGCGTTTCATCCCCACCTGGAAAGTGAGTACTTTCACGCCGGTTTTCAATCAATCAATTAGGAGAATTATGATGTTTACCCTGGTCATTATTGTACAAGTTGTCTTAGGTCTGCTGTTTGTAGTAATTGGCAGCATAGCAGTTGCCGGGCGAAAAATGATCGTCGACAATTTCCGGCACTTTGGCTATCCGCAATGGTTTCGCGTCGTCACCGGCTCACTGGAAATTCTCGGGGGGCTTGGCCTGCTGGTCGGCATCTGGCTGCCGTGGCTGGCGGTATTGGCGAGTGTGGGCCTGATGCTAGTCATGCTGGGTGCTGCCTTGACCCACGCGCGAATAAGAGAACCCTTGCAGAAGATACTCTTGCCACTCGTGCTGGGGGCGCTGGCAATTGTAGTCGCCGTCAGTTACTGGTCGGCGTTCCTGCACTTGATTATCAGGCAATAAGAAAGCGTTAGACCAACTCTGGTCCAAGAAGGACACCGTGAGCGGCATTGCCGTTCCAGTCTTGATCGTCGGCGGCGCAGGGCTGGCTGCCTCGATGTTGTTGTCATCAAACAGAAGGAGTACAGGTAGTCCCCGTTCTCCCTCTGTTTGAGTTCACACCGCGCAATTCTCACCTGTTCTTTCATTTTCACGCTTCTTCCCACGCTTTCTTTCACGCTCTGCCTATACACTCTTCTTGAAGTTACGCAGGTAACTGCTCCCCCTGTAGGGGAGGAAGAGAGAAGCAACGCTCGCGAAATGAAAGTGAGAATTGGGACATGAGCATTTCGGAACAACTGGATAAGGCATCGGCTCAGCTGAAGCGTCTATCGGAGAGGGCCAGTAAGGCAGAAGCCGACGCAAACGCCTTAAAGGCCAAGAATAAAGCAGCACTGGAGCAGCAGGTTGCTGTCGCCAAAGCGGATGCCAGGCAGGCATCCGACGATCTGAAGGCGTCTGCCAAAGAAGCCCAGGACGAAGTCACGCAGTGGTGGGGCCAGGTTCAGGACAACTGGAAGTCCCATATTGCCAGGCTTCGCAAGAAGGCGGACCAGACCAGGGTAAATATGAAAGCAGACCAGGCGGAGATGCGCGCCGAGATAGCCGAGGACAATGCGGCTGCTGCAGTCGATTTCGCCTATGCCGCAATCGAAGAGGCCGAATTCCAGGTACTCAATGCAGCGATGGCGCGTATTGACGCCGAGGATGCCAAAGCCGTAAGCTGAAGTCAAGATCGCAGCGGTACCTGTGAGCTGGGCTACTGTTTGACGACGTCTGAACGTGGGCGAATCGAAGGAGAAACCCTGGCAGCTATATACGCCGCACCTTTTGACCTCGTGGCCGTAACGGTAACAGGCAGTATCACGCTAGACCGTCTTTAATCAGAAGGAGAACGGAGTCTATTTCTTCTCTTTCTGGTTGCGTTCATACCGCACAATTCCAGCATGCTCGACTCTCTACAACTTCGAGTGATTGTTTTATCCAGCATGCGTTTTTTACACTTCTTTTTACACTTTTCTTGACGCTTTCTCATTACTCTACTGCTGTATACATACCTAGCTAACTCAGGTCATTCAGTGAGAAAGAATATAGAAAGGAAGAGATTCTCATGCCATCACATGTGATCGCTACCCTGGACGGGTCGACAAATGCGGAAGCCGTCTTGCCGCACGCTCTCTTTTTTGCCCGCGAAACACAGAGCATCCTGACGCTGCTGCGGGTCATTATGCCCCCTGACGAGGCTGCCTACCTCGATCAATACATCCCCAATGACTGGTACGCGGGTGAAGTCATGTGGACAAGAAACTACCTGGGTGACCTGGCTGCCCGTCTCCAGTCGCAAGGCGTCCGCGTGGAAACACATTACGTTGAGGGTGTATCCGCCGGAAAGGCTATTACGGCCTACGCTGCGCAAGAGCCTGGCACGCAGCTGATTGCCCTGGCCAGCAATGGTCGTGACCCCGGTGGGCTTCTGCTCTTTGGTAACGTCACTGGAGTTGTCTTTGCCACTGCTCCCACCTCCCTGCTTTTGCTGCATCCCGCGAAAGACGAGCAGCTTCCGCCAGGGCCTATCAGCCCGGCCTTGTACCAGACCATCGTGGTTCCCCTTGATGGCACTGCGAGCAGTCTGCGAGCCCTCGCACGGGCCGAGATGCTGGCCCAGGATTGTCATGCCTCTCTCCTGCTAGTAACTTCCACTGATTTTCCCGAAAGGGAGGTGCTGGTGGGTGAAGTAGTGAAGTCAGAATCTGGTGAGATAGATGACGAAGTAAAGCGCCGCTATGCTTATCTCGATGGTCAGGCAGAACAACTGCGCGCCACCACCAGTCTCAGGGTGGAAACAGCGGTGGACGACGGAAACCCGGCGACCTTCATCGAGCGCTTCTTCGGCAGGGATCAGCGTCAAGTGCTGATCGTGACGACGCGCGAGCAGGCGGAGCGGAAGGTGCTGAGCTTCCTTCACCGGAGCAACGCGCCAGTGCTGTTCTTACATGGCTGAAGGAGATACCTACTATGTCGAATCCAGAGCATCTGCAGTACCTGCAAGACAGTGCAGACGCGTGGAATCTCTACCGGCGGGAGCATGAGATCACGCATCCCGATCTGGTAGGGGCTGACCTCTCTGCTGCGCAACTCCCCGGCGCTGACCTGAGCGGCGCTGATCTGCTCAGGGCCGACCTGCGCGCCATCGACCTGACCGGTGCCAACCTTGCGCATGCCAATTTGATCGGAGCCAATCTGAGCGATGCCTTTCTGTTCAATGTTGATTTGCGCGGCGCAAATTTGACCGGCGCTGATCTCACGGGGGCCAACCTGACCGGGGTGAACGCGAGCGGCGCTATTATGACTAGCGCCATACTCAGCTATGCAACACTCGGTATAACCAACCTGGAGAATGCAGACCTGTCTCATGCCGACTTGCACCATGCCGACCTGGGCGGGGCCAACCTGACCAACTCCACCCTTTTCCATGCTGACCTGAGCGATGCTGATCTATCGGGTGTTGATCTGAGCAAGGCCGATCTGAGCGGGGTGATCGGGCTTCATAGAAGAGAGAGAGCATAGCGATGTCTATCCCAATTATTGTTGTACAAGTTGTTCTGGGTCTGCTGTTTGTGGCAATTGGCAGCATGACAGTTGCCGGGCGCAAAATGTTCGTTGACAATTTCCGGCGCTTTGGCTACCCCCAATGGTTTCGCGTTGTCACCGGCTGGTTGGAAGTCCTCGGGGGCCTTGGCCTGCTAGTTGGCATCTGGGTCCCCTGGCTAGCGGAATTGGCGAGTGCCGGACTTGCGCTGGTCATGCTGGGCGCAGTCTTGACCCAGGTTCGAACAAGAGATCCCTTACAGAAGATCGCCCTGGCAGCCGTGTTGGGAGTGCTAGCAATCGTGGTTGCCGTCAGTTACTGGCCCACAATCTTGCACCTGGTTGCCAGGCAATAAGGGAAAAAACATGACACATAAATCGCTTCTACAAGCGACATCCTTCCCCCTTAGGGGAAAGAGATAAGGAAAGAAAGGAACGAACATGACAAATGTTATTGATATCATCGAGGCAGAGGGAACGTTGACAGCATTCGCGCGCGCATTGAAAATGAGCAGACTTGCCATACCCATGAGGGAGCCAGGAGCCTATACCGTGTTTGCGCCGAATGATGCGGCCTTCGCACAGATGAACGACGAGTTGCGCGCTAACGTGTTCAACGAGTACTACAATCTGAGCAGGGTGGTCAAGCTCCATGTCGTGAAGGGCATCTACGAGGCGACGGATCTGCTCGACGTGATCTTTCTAAAAACGATGGAGGGACAGCGGCTTGTTGTTCGATCATCCGTTTTACATGAAGTAACGAACAAGCGGTTGGACAATGCTTCCTATGCCCACAACTATGTCGTGAAAAACACGGTCACGTCAACCATGTTGGAAAGCATTAAGGTCAACGGGGCGACCATTATTCGGGCCGACGGGAGAGCTAATAATGGCATCGTTCACGTCATCGACAAAGTGCTCATACCGCTCTTCATGAACGTCTAACAAGCATTTGGAGCGTGAGATGCAAACAAAGGCCAGCCTGGCAAAACCCGCTTCTTCGAGTGACGGGAAAACAGAAACAGCGGCAACTCCCACCATCCCACTGAAAGCGCAGTTTGAACAGCTACAGAGCAGCGAAGCGGGATTGACCAGTGAGGAAGCGCAGAAGCGGCTGGCTACATACGGCCCGAACGATACTGGAAGTACGAAACGCGATTCAGCGCCCGTCCAATTTTTACGCCTGTTCTTGAACCCCTTGATAGTGATTCTGCTGATCGCCAGCCTCGTCACGGCTATCCTGGGCGACATGGTTGATGCCAGCATCATCTTTATCATCGTGTTGCTCAGCAACATCCTCAACTTTGTGCAGACGTACCGCTCGCAGCAGGCTGTCGACCGCCTGCGTGCAAGTGTGGCAGCAACCGCGACCGCGCTGCGGGATGGAAAATGGGTCGAAATTGCGCGCAGCAACCTGGTACCCGGTGATATGATTCGCCTCACCGCTGGCGATATGGTTCCTGCCGATGCCCGGCTGGTGCAAACGAATAACCTGCAAGTCCAGCAGGCGGCCCTGACCGGCGAATCGCAGCCGGTTGAGAAAACCGCCGATGACCTCTCTGTCCCAACAGAAACGCTCGCCGAAGTGCATAATCGCGTCTTTCTGGGGACCTCGGTCATGAGTGGATCGGCGACCGCCCTCGTCACCGCCACCGGTCGCAAAACCGCCTTTGGCGATATTGCCGCGAGCCTGGCAAGCCACCCCCCGAAGACCGCGTTCGAGCGTGGAATGGCTGACTTTAGCTTGCTGATTGTGCGAACGGTACTCTTCCTGATACTCTTCATCTTCCTGGTGGGCGTCCTCGCCCATCACCAGCCACTCGAGACCATCCTGTTCGCCATCTCGCTGGCCGTTGGTCTGACACCGGAGGGCCTACCGGCGGTCACTACGATCACGCTGGCCGTAGGCGCGCAGAGGATGGCCAAAAAGAAGGTGATCGTCAAATATCTGGAATCGATCGAGAACTTCGGCAGCATCGATATCCTTTGCAGCGACAAGACGGGAACCCTGACCAGCGGCGAAACGCAACTGCAAGCCTATCTTGATCTCTCCCATCAAGCATCCGACCGCGTGCTGTTCTTTGGCAACCTGAATTGCGCCTACGACACGGGCATCAAAAGCCCGCTCGATGATGCGATCTTGCAGTACGGCAAGGTGGATACGAGCGGCTACAGCAAGGTCGATGAGATTCCGTTCGACTTTAACCGTCGTCGCCTTTCAGTGATTGTGCAACATGGAGACGAGCGATTGCTCATCACGAAGGGAGCGCCGGAGAGCGTCCTGCCTTTCTGTTCGGCATATGAGCTTCACGAGGTGAACAAACCGCTGGATGACACAGCACGCGCCAATTTTACCAGGATGTACCAGGACCTCAATACGCAGGGATATCGCGCACTCGCCGTGGCCTACCGCCTGGTTCCACAAGCGGCAGACTACAGCGTCGCCGACGAACAGGACATGATCTTGCTTGGTTACCTGACGTTTGCCGATCCTCCCAGGCCTGACGCGGCGCAAGTGTTGCAGGCGCTGAAAAACGATGGCGTACAGGTGAAAATCCTGACCGGTGACAATGAACTGGTTACCCGCCACGTCTGCGAACAGGTTGGCCTGGATGGAAGCCGTATCGTGCTGGGCAGTGAACTGGATCAAATGAGCGATGAGGCGCTTGCCAGGATCGTTGAGCAGGTCCATGTGTTTGCGCGCGTCTCACCCAGGCAGAAAAACCGTATCATTATGGCGCTTAAGAATCGTAAGCACGTGGTCGGTTACATAGGTGATGGCATCAACGATGCCCCTTCGTTGCACGCGGCTGATGTTGGCATCTCGGTCTCGACCGGCGTCGATGTTGCTAAGGACGCGGCCTCGATTATCCTGCTGGAAAAGAGTTTGCAGGTCTTGCATGATGGGATTCTGGAGGGACGCAAAGCCTTTGGCAATGTGATGAAGTATCTGCTGATGGGAACCAGTTCCAACTTCGGCAATATGTTTAGCATGGCGGGCGCTTACGTCTTCCTGCCGTTCCTGCCGATGTTGCCTTCGCAGATCCTGCTCAACAACTTACTCTATGACACCTCTCAGATGGCCATCCCAAGCGACAATGTGGACGAGAGCTTTATGAAAAAGCCGCAGCATTGGGACATCAGCCTGATCCGCAAATTTATGATCTACATCGGGCCACTCAGCTCGATCTTCGATTTTCTGACCTTCTTTCTCATGTTGCGGGTCTTCCATGCCGGACCGGTACTCTTCCACACTGGTTGGTTTGTGGAGTCACTCTGTACGCAGACGCTGATCGTGTTTGTCATTCGCACCACAGGCAATCCGCTGCGCAGTCACCCCAGTCGCCCGCTCATCATCACGGTTCTGCTGGTCGTAGCCATTGGCATGCTGCTCCCGTACACGCCCCTTGCCGGGCCACTCGGCTTTACGCCGCTACCAGGACTCTACTTCCTGTTTCTGATCGCAATGACGATGGCCTACCTGATGCTGGTCGAACTCGTCAAGCGCCCTTTGATGAAGCGATACGCGAGTTAGTGGTTAATATGTTCTTCCTTCCCGCTTGATTGAGCCGAGAGGCGTTGTCAAGCAGAATAAGAGCCGATGAAAGGAGACATCATGCCCGAATCTATCTGGGATGACGAAGTACAAAACACACTAGACCAGGCGGGCAAGCCAGAAGCCAGGCTGGTGTATGTAGGAAACCGCACGGTCGAAGTGTTGACGCCCTTTCCTTCACCCACCGACTGGCGGGATAACTGGATCTACTTCATGATGGTCGATCGCTTCAACAATCCTGCCGCTCCACCCCATCACCAGCCCTGGGATCAACCCTGGGTCGATTACCAGGGTGGCACCTTTGCGGGCATACAACAGCAACTGGATTACTTACAGGAGCTGGGGGTAGGTGCGCTCTGGCTTTCACCATTGCTCAAAAACTGCCAGTTCAGCCCAGGTTATCATGGCTATGGCATTCAAAATTTTCTGGCAATTGAGCCGCGTTTTTCGTCCAATCCGGCACGCGCACGCAGCGACCCGCAATATGTCGAGGGTGAACTGCGCGACCTGGTGGATCAGGCGCACGCCCGCAACATCTACGTGATTTTCGATATCGTCCTGCACCACGTGGGTGATGTCTTCGCCTATCCCGGCTTTGGCTCTATCGCCCCCTGGAACACCCAGCCTTACCCGATTCTGTGGCGCGATGCACAGGGCAATCCCAATGCCACCTGGCCAGAAGCTTCATCCATTCCCGACCTGCCTCTCGATGCTGCCGTGTGGCCGCGCGAGCTGCAGGAAAACCGCCTGTTCACGCGCCGGGGCAATGCCTTCGTTGACGGTGGGATCATGCCGGCTGGCGATTTTGAATCGCTCAAAGCCCTGGTGACCGATTATGCGACCCCAGAGGGGCAAATCGTGTTTCAAACGCTGGTGCGCGCCTTCAATTACCTGATCGCCAAATACGATATCGATGGCTTTCGTATCGATACCCTGATGTACCTCGACTCGGCCTTTGCGCGCCACTTTGCCAACGCTATCCGTGAGTTCGCCCAGAGCATCGGTAAGAAGAACTTCTTCACCTTCGGCGAGGTCTGGGGCAGCGAGGAGCAGATTGCTCACTTCATTGGCCGCAACGCCTTGAGCTGGGGCGAGCCGTTCGGCGTGGATGCCGCTCTGGATTACCCGTTGTTCTACAAACTGCCCGCCGTCGTCAAAGGACAGCTCCCGCCCTCCGAAATTTTGAGTATGTACGAGTACCGCAGGAAAGTAGAGACCGGCATCCTGAGTACACACGGCGATGCTGGCAATTTTTTTGTGACGTTCCTGGACAACCACGACCAGAACCAGCGCTTCTTCTACCGCGATCCACAGCAGCCCGACGCCTACGACGACCAGGTCTCGCTCGGCGTGGGCTGCCTCTTCAGCCTGCCAGGTATTCCCTGCCTGTACTATGGAACCGAGCAGGGCCTCTCGGGTGCGGGCTCCTCCTCTGAGTCGGTGCGCGAAGCACTGTGGGGCAAACCCGACGCCTTTTCACAGCAGAGCGTCTACTTCCAGGCCGTTCAGCGTCTCTCCCAGGTGCGTGCTACCCAGCCAGCTTTGCGCTATGGCCGCGCCTACCCCCGGCCAGTCTCGGGAGATGGGGTGCATTTCGGCCTTTCGACCCTCACACCTGGCATTCTGACCTTCTCGCGTATCCTCTCCGAGCAGGAGGTGCTGGTCGTGGCGAATACCAGTACGCAGACTAGTTGGGCAGGAGCAGTCCTGGTCGATGAGACGCTCAACCCTGTGGGCAGGCAATTTCGCGTCCTCTACAGCAACCAGGAGCAGTTTGAGACGCCTGGGCCGGTCATCGAGCGCCCGGCTGGCTCGGTCGAGATCATCGAGATCGATGGTGGTGCCAGTCATGGCCCTGTGCGTATCATCTCAGTCAATGTGCGACCGATGGAGATTCAGATTCTGGGGAAGTAGATACCTCTTCTCTGCTGTGCAGATGTATCAACAGAAGAAACGTTTTCAGCTTTCCAACGCTTTTCTTCACGCCCTTCGATTACGCTGTGCATGTACTTGAGACATGCAATACAGGGTGAACGTTGTTCCACTCGTGACCTCCTGGTCAGGCACTCTCCGGTACATGTGGAAAGCTGGTGCAGTTTTCAGCCCTGGGCCTTGAAGAAAACACAGCCCCGGAAAGATCATAGCTGCATCTATGCCGCTTGAAAAAACAGAAGGAGACACATTCCATGGCAAACGTTTTCGAAACCGCGCGAGCCGAACAGCAGTACAAGAAATTCGTGAGCGGTATCGAGTCTCTCGCCGACCTTGCCGAGACCCTCAGTGGACCCGGTCCATTCACCATCTTTGTTCCCACCGATGCCGCCTTCGAGCGCCTGTCTAATGACCAGCAGACCAACCTGTTCTCTGATCCAGAGAAACTCGCCAGGGTTCTCAAGTATCACATTGTACAGGGGTATTACAATGCTGACGACCTGCTTGACCGCCTCTTCCTCAAAACACTCGAGGGGCAGCGGCTTCGGGTGTGGTCAGATATCTCGCTGACTCCGATGGGAGAGGAAGAAGTCGATACTCGCAGTGATGCCCTGAACTATATCGCCAGGAACACCGTCACGACCGCGGTACGAGAAAGCATCACCATCAATGGCGCGCATGTAATGCAGGCGAACATCATGGCCGACAACGGGATCATGCACGTCATCGACAAAGTACTTGTCCCCGCATTCACTCGGCTCTAAAAACCATGCCGCTCGTTCCGGGTCCTCGCACATCTATCAAGGTGGACCTGGAACGAGCCAGCGACCGCGCTCGAAGCCACGAACGTTGGGAAAGGTGATGGCTTACCTACCAAAGTAGCGCTGTGTGAAGGTCGCGATAAAACTGATCTCGATGGTCAGACCGATGATGGCCTCGCAGGCTGCGCAGACCGCCATCGGAAACGTGGGAAAAAAGTTGGCAGGAAAGAACCCACGACCGTGGAACGAGATGATGCTGACGATGAGAGCGTAGAGCGGAGACATTGAAGACTGATTGGCCGCCACGTGGCCTAGTACGTAGTAGACGATGGCGAAGCCGAGGACCGTCGCAAGATAGGCCGCCAGGGTGCGGCCCGGCTTGTAGCTGTAGCCGGCCAACATATCGAGCAGCCACGAAAAGAGGTATGGCCCATACGCGCGGGTGCCGCTGCGGCGCAGCACGCGCCTGCGGAGTACCTGGGCGCGATAGGCAAAACGATCAGCCGCCTCGTTCAACCCCTGTGCGCGCAAGACCACCGCGAGCTGCCGGTTCGCGCGCACAGCCGCCTGCAAACGCTCGCGGTCCAGTTGCTGCTGCGTTTCCGGTTGCGCCTGCGCCTCGCGTGCCAGGCGCTCACGGAACTGGTTCATCAAGGTCGGCGAGCGCACCACGTAGCCCACGACAACATCGCTGACCTCATGCGCCCGCAGCAACATATCGACCGCCCTTTCGGCGCTGGCGGGCAATCCTCGCTCACCGGGCTGCTCGCCTTCCTCCTCCTCCATGCGTAAGGGCGGAGCCAGCGTCTCGTCACCCAGCCGCTTTAGCTGGTCCCAATCAATCACTGTGAGGTTGACATCACCCCAATGGATATCGCCCAGCGCGACATAGCCATACTGATCGTTTCCGGCCTGAACCCCGTCGAGATGGGTATGGGCATTGAGAAACACTCCTCGCAGGTCTGCAGCCGCTAGGGTCCCGGGAAAGTTCGGCACCCAGGTGCGCAGGCGCTGAAGTTCCTCTCTGCTGAGCGCCTTGCCCTCACAATGCGTTCTCACGAGGGTTGCTCCCTCCAAATGAGCGCCGGAGAGCCTCGCTCCCTCCAGGTGCGCCTCGAACAAATTGGCCCCTTCAAGAAAGGCTCCCAACAGAAATGATCCTTCCAGGTGAGCCTCGAGCAGGATCGCCCCCTCCATCTGCGCTTTCGTGAGATCAGCCCCTTCCAGGTGGGTACCTGCGAGGATGGCCCGTTTGAGTGTGGCCTTGCCCAGGTCGGCCCCTTCCAGATGCGCCTCCACCAGCACCACCTCGTCTAGTATCGCCCGGCTCAGGTGCGCCCCCTGCAACTGCGCGTAGCTCAGGTCTGCACGAGCCAGATTCGCTGCCGCCTGCTTGCTCTGCTCAATTGTGGCGTGTCGCCCCTCTTCCAGTGACAGCCCGGCACGCAGGCGCATTAGAGGCAGGTGGCTCAAACTCAATTCCGATAAGTCGGCTCCCCGCACGTCGAGGCCAGGCAGGGACTTCCGGCTGCTGTCACCATCCGCGCTCACCTGCGCTTGAGCCGCCAGCAGCCATTCGACATCCGCCCTGCTCAAGCGCATACCCTTGAAGGGATACTTCCCCTGCGCAATATCGATGCTTCCCTGAAGACAACTTGCCAGGTATTGTTGTCGCTCCTCGTCGATGGGCGGTTCGCTGCGCCACGGCTGTCCCTGTTGCTTCCAATAGGCCTGCCAGATCTCGGTATTATGTGTTGGGGCGGGAGAGGCTGGCAATGAGGGGTGATCCTGCATATCAATGAGCCTCGCTAATGGATTGACTTCACCAAGAAACGACGAAAACCTGTGCCACTATTGTATCGATTGCAGAATCCAACGTCAAGCGTAGAGCTACCTTGAAACTCTTTCACATGCGCGGCAACGCTTTTTTTCACGTCAGGCGGCTATGATTGCCTTGCAGACCGCAGTAAGAGCAAGAGGAGGGTCTGAAGCCGCTGCCCTGACACATATCCGTTAAAAAACAGGAGGTCATACGATGGAAAGCACAAGTAATACGGGGGGCGATAGCCAACGGGAGAAAGGTAAGTTGCCGTTTCTCCCGTTTCAAAACAACTCAGATACGTCTAAGGGTCAGCCTGATGGGTCGGACGCGCCAGGAACGCCGCCCGACAAGCGACGCTTCTGGCTGCAATGGCTGATCTTCATCATTATCATCAACCTGGTCTTCTATCTTCCGCTGCTTCTTAGTTCACTTGCAGGGCAGCAGCCGACGATCAGTCTGTCGTATACCAGTTTCTTGCAGCAGGTGCAGCAAGGAAACGTGAAGGATGTGACCCTCACTGGCAACACGGTCTCCGGTGACTTCAAAACGCCTATTCAACAGAAGCAAAGCGGCACTGTGGTTACTTATCCTCGCTTCACGAGCTACGTGCCGGAGACGGGTGATACTACTTTGCTTCCCACACTGGAGAAGAACGGCGTCCAGGTGACGGCTCAACCGACTGAGACGCCCTGGTGGGAGACGGCGCTGATCACCCTGTTCAATGCATTACCCTTCCTGATCCTGCTCTACTTAGGCTACAGGTACATGCAGCAGTCACAGCAAGCCGGAGGCCTCTTTGGGATGGGCAGCATGGGGCGCAGTAAAGCGAAGCTCTACAACGAGGAGCGTCCATCCACCACCTTCGCCGACGTGGCTGGCGTAGACGACGCCAAAGCCGACCTGCGTGAGGAAATCGACTTCCTGCGCGAACCGCAGCGCTACGCCGCCCTTGGGGCGCATATTCCTAAAGGCGTGCTGCTGGTTGGCCCGCCGGGAACCGGCAAAACCTTGCTGGCGCGTGCCGTAGCAGGCGAGGCAAAGGTACCCTTCTACAGCGCTAGTGGCACCGATTTCGTCGAACTCTACGTGGGATTGGGTGCCAGCCGCGTGCGCGATCTCTTCGAGCAGGCCAAGAAGAATTCACCCTGCATCATCTTCATCGATGAAATCGACGCCATCGGACGCACGCGAGGGGGCGCAGCGTCGTATGGCAGCAACGATGAGCGGGAGCAGACGCTGGAACAATTGCTGGTGGCAATGGATGGCTTCGAGCCGAACCAGGCCGTCATCGTGCTGGCCGCCACCAACCGCCCCGACGTGCTCGATCAGGCCCTGCTGCGACCAGGACGCTTCGACCGGCAGGTCACGGTCGATCTGCCCGAAATACATGGCCGCGAAGCCATTCTGCAGATTCATGCACACGGCGTCCCACTCGCATCTGACGTGAAGCTGGCTGACTATGCGCGTATAACTCCCGGTTTCTCGGGTGCCGACCTGGCCAACCTGATAAACGAGGCTGCGCTGGCGGCTGCGCGGCGAGGCAGTTCCCAGGTAAGTAAGCAGGATTTCGATAATGCGCTTGATAAACTCATGCTGGGTGGCAAACGCGAAGCGCTGGTCGATGAGCGGGAGCGGAAGATCGTCGCCTACCATGAAGGGGGACACACGCTGGTAGCGGCGATGATGCCCAATGTCGATCCGGTCTACAAAGTGACCATCGTGCCACGTGGGCGCTCGCTGGGTGTCACACAGTTTCAGCCGGAAGGTGACCGGCGCAACATCCCGCGCACCTACCTGATCGAGCGTCTGGCTGTGGCCCTGGGTGGCAGAACCGCCGAGGAAATCGCCCTGGGAGAGATGACCACTGGCGCAGAGAATGATCTCAAGGAAGCGACAAAGCTAGCCCGGCGCATGGTGACAGAGTTTGGTATGGGCGAGAATACCGGCCCCGTGGTCTATGACCTGTCGGATGGGAATACCTACCTCAGCCAGCAAGGGCAGGAAGGCCAGCCTCGCGTGTACTCAGAGGCCACAGCCCAGCGCCTGGATGCCGAGGTCGAGCGACTGATGACGCAGGCCCACGAACAGGCGCGCAGTGTCCTGATCGAACACCGTGATGCCCTGGATCACCTGGCGCAGGCGCTGCTACAAGAAGAGGTTCTCGAGCGCGAACAGGTGCTAGCCATCGTGCATGGCGAGCAGAACGTTCCGAGCGCCGCAAGATGATGGTTTTTGCCCTTCAAGTTCGTCAATGTTCGCATGTCATGCTGAGCGCCGCGAAGCATCTCCGGTCTCGACACGCGAATCGCCCGGCGACGAGATGCTTCGCGGCGCTCAGCATGACAGAAAAGACTTTACCAGCTATGTAAAGATGCGTAAGAGCATGGAGCTGACTCAATTATCGTTGGGTCAGCTTCTAGACAGTGGAGATAAGTATGCAAGAGCCGCAACGTGCCATTGTGATACATAGCCCGCATTCGGGCAGGTCAGAACGCCTGTCACAGGCCCTTACTCTGCTTGAGCAGGCGGGCGTCCAGGTAGCCGGGGTGCTTTCCATTGCTGAACTGAGTACGTTCCCGCCCCAGGGAGCTGTCTGGCGGGAGCAGGGAATGACGCTTGCCATCGCGGCGGGTGGTGATGGGGTCGTCGGGGGAGTTATCACCCATCTGGCGGCTAGTGATCTCCCGTTAGGGATTCTGCCGTTGGGAACCGCCAATGATATTGCGCGCTCGTTGCGCATTCCTCAGCGCCTCCCGCAAGCAGTCGAAGTCATTGCTCAGGGACACACCCGGCCCATCGATATCGGAGTTGTTTTGCCCTTAGCTCGGGCGTCACAGCAGGAAGCGGCCCTTGCACAGACAACGCCACCACAACGGCCATGCTTCGCGCATGCCCTGACGGTGGGACTCAATGTGGAGTTTGCCCGCATCGCTACGAATGTCGCCACTCGCGAGCGTTTTGGTCATCTGGCCTACCCGGTTGCTGCCCTGCAAGTGGCAAGACCGCATGAGGCTCTGGAAGTGGAGCTGCATTTTGACGGACTCTTCTTCCCGCCAGCCCAACGGTCCATGCATAGACCAACGCAAAAATCGCCCGCTCAAGACGAAGACGTCACAACACTGCGGTGTCGCGCCCTCCAGGTAACGGTCGTCAATACCCCTTTCTTTGGTGGGCGATGGCAGATTCCTGTTCACGCGGCGAGCTTCAGCGATCGCCTGCTCGACATTGTGGTGATTGAGCAGAGAGATATAGGAGAGCTGAATAAACGTTTAGCGGAGTTCTTTCAGGCAGAGAACCACACACCGGCTCCAATGCGCCATCCTGCGGAGGTGACGGGTATCCCCGGCATTCATCATCTCCAGGCACGAGGAGTCACCATTGCCACGAGCAAGGACCCACAGGACGCGACCGTCGATGGGGAGGTGAGGGTTCAGACACCACTAAAGGCTCAGGTCGCGGATAAACCGTTATGCGTCGTAGCGCCGACTAACGGGCTGTAATCGCGCTACACCACATAAGAGGATACATTTATGGAAACACAAACTGATCTACAAAAATCAATAGCGCGTGGCCCTGCCGTGGTGACCTATACTGTTATTGCCATCAATCTGCTCGTCTATGCTATCCTGGCTCTCTTGAGTCAAAGCCCTGACATCAGCATGGATATACTGATAAAAGCGGGCGCTCAGCAGACAGTGTATATCGAGGCGACCGGGCAATATTGGCGCATCTTCACTGCCATGTTCTTGCACGTGAACATCTTACATGTTGGACTCAACATGCTCTCGCTGTTTTTTATCGGGAGAGTGGTAGAAGCCTTCTATGGCAAGTGGCGCTACCTTGTCATCTACCTCGTCTCAGGCATCGTTGGTGGTCTTGCCACGTTCTTTTTGCAGCCCAATGTATGGGCAGTCGGAGCTTCGGGAGCCATTTTCGGTGTTTTTGGCGCGCTTGGTGTCTTTTATGTGGCCGATCGGCGCGCTTTGGGAAGCTATGGAGCGAGCGCTATTGCTAACTGGCTTTTCTGGCTGGCGCTCAACCTGATATATAGCTTCTCCGATCCCAACATCGGCATCGTTGATCACATCGGCGGCCTCACCGCGGGCATAGTGCTTGCTTCTTTGCTTGTGCCACGATCGCAGCGCGGGAGCATATAACTAGCTTTTGCTAAAAAGGAGGCGGCAGGCTCTGCGCAAGAGGCACCTGCCGCCTCAACGTTAGAGGATCATGAAGTGGGGTACAAGTACCTTGTCAATCACATGGATAAGGCCGTTATTGGCGCTCACGTTGCCTCGCGTGATATGGGCGCGGTTGACCTTAATGCTTTCCAGCAGGGTTGAGGTGACGATGTCCTTTACAACGTAGCCGTTGGTCTCTGTCTCATCCACAAATGACTCGGTGTTTAGTTCGCTGGTGGCCGAGGATGTGATGAAGAGCCGCTGGCCCTCCAACGTCTTAAGGAAGAGCCTATCAAGCAGGTCGGTCGTGCGGTAAATGCCCGGCGCGATGTGGTATTTCACCAGCTTACTCATATTGTAGTAGTCCTCGAAGAGGCTTACGACCTGCTCGGACTTCATCTTTGCGAAGGCAGCGTCGGTCGGCGCGAACATCGTGTAGGCACCTGGCTCCCGCAAGACTGCAAGGATTTCGGTCATGTTTATGGCGCGAATGAACGTTGTGAAGATCCCCTCTTCACGGAGGGTCTCGATAAGATTCGCCATCTGATCTTTTTCCTTTCGTTTATTTCGTTTATCTCTCCGTGCCAGGTCGGTCTGTACTTCCCCTCTCCTCGTAGGAGGGAGGATGCGTGTGTCCCGGCAAGCATAACGTACACCCATAGTGTGAAGAAAAGCGTTGGCTGCTCCACAACAAGGCAGAAAGTCCTCTTTTGTGCCAGATGAAAAGTCCGCTGAGGAGCTTTCCCCCGGCTCTGCCCACTTACATGCTCACGAGTTCCTCGAAGGCGGCGCGGTCCAGTTGCTCGCGTTCCATGAGCGCAAGGGCCAGCAGGTCGAGTTCCTGGCGGCGCTCGCTCAACAACCCTATAGCCGCCTGGTAGCTCTCATAGAGCAGGCGTTGCACTTCCTGATCGATCACGGTTGCCATACTTGCGCTGTTCGCTTCGCCAGCCGCACCACCAGGCGTCTCATACCGGTGCTGGCGCGCCGAAAGGTCGCCCCCGTTCAGCAGCAGTTGGCCATCTGGACTGACGGCGAGCGTCCGGTAAGCAGGCACATCGTCATGATGGAAGTTCAGGGCCGGGCTACCAGTGGATGCGCGCCCCTCGACGAACATTGCGCCTACGCGCTCGCTCATGCCCCAGCGCGTGACCATCTTGCGGGCCAGTCCCGTCACCACCTGAAAATCGTTCTCCGCGCCGGTTGTCACGCGCTCCGGTCCGAAGGCCAGTTCCTCCGCGGCCCGGCCTCCCAGCCCTGCGGCCAGGCGAGCCATGAGGTATTCCCGGCTGTAGTTGTAGCGGTCCTCCTCAGCCACGAACTGCGTCACGCCCAGGCTCTGCCCGCGCGGCAGAATGGTCACATGGCTCACGCGGTCAGCCTGTGGCAGGAAGTGGGCCACCAGCGCGTGGCCCGCCTCGTGATAGGCGACGATACGCCGCTCCGCTTCAGAGAGGACAATGGGGCGCTGCGCTCCCAGGAGAATGCGTGACAGCGCCTCATCGAAGCAGGCGCTGGTGATGCGCTCCAGGTTGCAGCGCGCCGCGCGAAGCGCCGCCTCATTGACCAGATTGGCGAGGTCAGCGCCGCTCATGCCGGTCGTGAGCCGGGCCAGACGTTCCAGGCCCACGTCCTCATCCAGAGGAGTATTGCGCGTATGCACTTGCAGGATTGCTAGCCGACCTGCCCGATCTGGCAGTGAGACGCTGACGTGGCGGTCAAAGCGGCCAGGGCGCAGCAGGGCCGGGTCCAGGATATCGGCGCGGTTGGCGGCCGCCAGCACTACGATGGTCTGCCGCGCCGAGAAGCCGTCGAGTTCGACCAACAGTTGGTTGAGCGTCTGGTCGCGCTCATCGCTGCCAGCCAGGCGGGTATTGCGTTTGCGGCCCACCGCGTCCAGCTCATCGATAAAGATGACGCAGGGGGCGTTCTGACGCGCCTTGCTAAACAGATCGCGCACCCGCTTTGCCCCTACCCCCACGTACATTTCGACGAACTCGGAGGCGCTCACGCTGAAAAACGGCACGCCCGCTTCACCAGCTACAGCTTTCGCGAGCAGGGTTTTGCCTGTGCCAGGAGGTCCCACCAGGAGCGCGCCTCGCGGAATGCGCGCGCCCAGCCGCTCGAAGCGTTCGGGGTCGCGCAGGAACTGCACGAGTTCCTGGACTTCCTGGCGTACCTCGTCGATCCCTGCCACGTCAGCGAAGGTGACAGGAGGCGGTACCAGTTCGAGCCTGACCTGAGAGGGAGCGCGCTCCTTGTCCTTTTTGTCTCCGGCCGAAGTGCCTTGATGAGATTTCTTCGGTGCTGGGGCTTCCTGCTGTTCCGGTTCGGCCTGGTTCCTGGTCGATTTGAAGAACCTGATATCATCAGGAACGCTGTGAAAGTGGGAACGCCTGGTAGAGAACAGGGACAGCAGCAACAGGAGAAAAATGAACGGGAGCCACCGGCAGATCTGCCAGAACCACTGGGGCAGTTGCGATGTAATCTGCGTTGTACGCTGCGTCTTGATTACCACATGCTTGCTGAGCAGCAGCGGGATTAGACCCGCATCGCCATTCTCGGGCAGGTGGGTTGAGAACAATTGCGCAGGGGGAAGCGAAGGAGTCGTTGCCGCCGTCCCGGTGTCCTGTTCGGGAACATTACTATCGCCTCTGTAATACCAGGCATCGAAGGCTGCCACAGCCTGTTGTTGCGTCATCCCGGTCTGAGGCACCACTGTGGAGCGGTTCCCGCTCAGAGGACGGAAGAGAGCCCCTACCACCTCTTGACCCTGCAGGCCGACGACCAGAACATTCCCCGACCTGACCTGCGCCAGGAACGTGCTGTAGTCAATGGGGGTTGTACCCGGCTCCGCAGAGGTCAGAACGGGTGCCGGGAGCTGGCTGAAGATGCCGAAGAGCAGCAGCAGCAGTCCAGCAAGCATAACTGCTGTAATCACGGTCTGTTTCTGTAGTATGAGAGTGGTATAGCCCTGCCGTATGAGCTGCCTCCCACGTGTTCGCTTCATGCTGGTCTCCTCCACGCTCACCGCTCCGCCGCATGGCAATGGAACGAGCGTGTTCATACGCTTCTGCTTCAGCCCGGCTTCCTTCTTTTACCATTCGTGAGAGGAATCCACCTTCAGAGAAGCTTTTCTGCGCTTTTTCTGCATGATAGACACAGAGCGTAAAAGAAAGCGTCGATGAAACCATAAAAAAAGAGGTCGGCACATTGTCGGGGAAAGAGGATGCGGCACAGCGAGGAGTGACGTACAGAAGTGCCAGGTTCAACTGAACGAGGGCTTCCCCCGCCCGCTCAGTGGGATCTGCAATCGGCCAGGTCGGTCAGGGCCCGGTTCCAGGCGTCTTGCAGCTCACGTTTCTTTTTGTTCAGGTGATCGACCTTCTTCTGGAGTTCGATATAGGTCTGGGGATGCTGCTCGTCCAGCCCCTCGACTTCCAGGGCGTGCAATTGATCATCGATATCCTGCAAGTCCCGCTCTATCTTCTGGATACGGGCTTCGATCTGGCTGCATGGTGACTGAGACATGTATGCTTCTCCTCCTGAATCTCTCACGTGGCGTCATCGCGAACAGAAGCGGATGCATCCCGCATCCGCTCACCCTGGCTCTACAGCGCGTCCTGGGTAATGCGAGCCTGCTTTAATTGCCAGGAGGTAATGATTGCCTGGTCAACATTGGTCCAACTGAAGTTGGCGGCGCGCACGTAGGCATCGGTAAAGTCTGCTTCGTGGACGTTGGCATCAGCCAGGTCGGCCCCGACGAGGTTGGCTCCGCTCAAGTCGGCCCTGGAGAGATTGGCTCCGGCCAAATTAGCTCCAGCGAGATTCGCTGCGGCTAATTTGGCCCTGGAGAGATTGGCATTGTTCAGGTCGGCTTCTCTCAGATCAGCCCCGGTGAGGTCGGCTGAGGAGAGGTCAAAGCCGCCCAGATTTGCCTGGGCCAGATCAGCTACTTGCAGTTCGGGTCGCCTGTCGGGATGGTCAAGCCTCCATCTATTCCAGACCTCCGGGACGCCCTGCTTCAAAATATCTACTTGCTCCTGGTTTGCCATATCGTGTACCTTTCCTTTTGTAAGGAAGCCCGCCGGTATTTCTGGTGAGACGATGGCGGTTTCCCTCTTGTTGAGCCAGATTCACAACGATGGTATAGTTGTGGGTCATCTCAAATGAGCAGTACAAAGTGGGGCATCAGCACCTTGTCGATCACGTGAACGATGCCGTTGGAAGCGCCCACGTTGGCTTGTACAATATTTGCCCCATTGACCTGAATGCTTTGCAGCAGTGTCATTGTGACCGTGTCTTTAATGACATAGCCGTGAGCATCCGATCCGTCTTCCATGTGTTGGCTGCTCGGTCCGCTCGTAACTGACGATCTAATGATGAGTCGTTGTCCTTCCATCGTTTTCAAGAACGTCATGTCAAGCAGGTCGGCGGCCTTGTACCGGCCGATCACGACGTGGTACTTTGCAACCCTGCTCAGGTCGTCGCGGGTTTCGAACAGGTCCTCGACAAATTCTTCTTTCATCCGGGCGAACGCGGCATCGGTGGGGGCGAAGACCGTGTAGGCCCCCGGTTCCCTCAACGCTATAGCCAGCCTGGTCATTTCGAGGGCGCGCGTGAACGCCGTACACGTTCCCAGCCCGCGAATGGTTGCGATAAGATCTTCCATGTGAATCCGTTCCTCTCTTTCTCACGCTGGCCCAACGCCAGTGAGGTCCGCTGCAAGGGAGGCGACCAGGCTAGTTTGCCTGTGTGCCGCCGCCTGGGTGCTTCGGCTGGTGTGAGTGTATCTTGTCGGCCCACTGTTCGATCTGCTTTTTGGCCTCTGCCTTCGTCACGCCATAGTGTTCCTGAATCTTGCCAGCCAATACCTCAAACTGGCCCCGGATCTGCTCTACGTCATTGTGGGTGAGTTTGCCCCACTCCTGGCGCACGCTCCCACTCAGTTGCTTCCAGTTCGCTTGAATCCTCTCCTGTAATGAGTTGTCTGCCATAGTTCAATGTTCCTTTCTTCTGCTTCAGAATAGGTGCTACGCTCCACTTTTTCATCCTCTCTGTGCTGTAAAGGTGAGGAATGATTGGCGTAACTACGGAAGGAGTGTACAAACAGTGTGTGAAAAAAAGCGTTGGCGGCTCCATAAAAACGTGCCGGAGCTTTGTTCTATTCTGCTTTCCTCCCCCTCATTTGCCGCTTAAGTCGTCCTCTCTTCCTTTCCTGGAACAGGCAAATTTTTGAATGGGACGGTGTTCTGCCTAGAGCAGAGGCTCCTGTCTGGATTTCGCTGTACCCAATTGTTCCTCGCTGACGAGAGCGTTGGTTAAGCCCGCCCAGTTCAAATTGGCGTCGTGCAGGTCGGCCTCTATCAAATTGGCGCCGTGCAGGTCAGCCCCACTCAGATCCGCACCGCTCAAATTCGCGCCGCGCAGCTCAGTAAATGCAAGGCTGGCCTGGATCAAGCTGGCTCCAGAGAGGTTAGCTTTGGTGAGATTGGCGCCGACAAGGTTGGCCTGAATGAGATCGGCCTCACGTAAATTGGCGTCGTGCAGGTCGGCCTCACTCAAATTCGCCATGCTGAGGTTGAATCCGGAGAGATCAACTCCGCTCAGGTCAGCGCCATACAGATCGGGCAAGATAGCGGGATGCGCGCGCCTCCAGGTGTTCCAGGCATTGACTCCACCCTGCCTCAAAAGCTCAAGATGATGTTGGTTTGCCATAACGTTCGCTCCTTCCCTCCTTTAGCTGCCAGCAAGTGTGTTGGAGACAGCCCGGTCAAAGCTCGCGAGGTTCGGTGTGCCGAGGCCCGTTGTGTAGTCCCAGCCTACCGTCGCCGGATAATACAGGTTATTACCGCTCGTGACGTCATAGTAGGCATTTATACTCGCTTGCCTGTCCGCGACATAGTACAACTGCGGCGCATAAGCGAAGGTACCCAACCGGTGAATCGTGTCTTCATTCACCAGTACCTGCCCCGCCGCCCAGATCGGCGCAGCGGCGCTCGTACCACCAACAGCCCCCCATCCTCCATTGAAGTAGACGGCCAGGTTATCTGCGATTGCTGCCACGTCCGGTATCTGGCGGTCATTTTGCGAGTGGTCATTATTGACGCCATTGGCCTGTTGCCAGTTGGGACGCTTGAACAGAGTGCTATTGCCGCCACCGCTCCCCCAGTTATTCTTACACGAAAAAATGTTCGGGAAATTCGACCATGTCACCTCCTGTGCGCGCGTTCCATCGGCATTGAGGGACAGCTTTGTTCCCCCGACCCCCACCACCCATGGATCGCTGGCAGGAAAGCTCACTGAGAGGTCGAGAAAGGTTCCAGAGTCAAAGGCTCCGCAGTCGCCGCTAGCAGCGAAGACGGTCATGTGTTCCACCTGCGTCAGTTGGCGCAGGCTGCTGTCAAGGGCGTTCACATCGTCGGAGGTGATGTCGGCCTCGTCGATGCCAAGACTAAGACTCACCACGCTGCCCGCGCTGGCCTTGGTAGTATTGGCATCGATGATCTGCTGCAATTCGTCGTTCACCTGCGTCCAGGTATCCCCGTTGGCATTCCCGTCGGTCTGGTACAGGTTGATGTTGGCGCTTGGGGCCAGTCCGGCGGCCATTTCTATGTCCAGCGTCGATTCCCCCTGCGCATCGGAGGGAGCGCCATCGACGTTGTAGACCGCGAGGTGTCCCTGGTAGTGGAGACAGCTCATATAGTTCTGGACATCGTCCACATACGAGCCATCGATTTCCACCAGATTAATCGCCATCTGCTCGCCGCGCAGCCCACGACGCTGCAGGATATCGTATCCATATGCGTGAGCTACTTCCGCCGGTGTAAGCGACTGGTCCCCAGGATTGCAATCGAGCGCACTACTGTGGTTTACATGTGGCCTTCGGAAATTCATCTGCAGCGCGTGCCTGGGATGTGCGCTGTAGTTATCCAGCCCCGTCACCGCAACGATAGAATTGGCGAGGAACGAGGGTACTTTGGGTGGGGTGGACGGAGCATAGAATGTTCGCCCCTGGTATTTGTGAATCACGAACTTCGTTTGCAACAGCCGGGCAAGCGTTCCGGCCTTCGCCTGCAGCGACAGGTAGGTACGTAACTTGCTCAGTTTCAACACCAGCCCTTGCACGTTAAAAAAGTCCGCGATCTTTTGATAGGTGGCATCGCTGACACCCAGGCTTTTAGCGAATCGTTCCAGATCGGAGGATTGCCCCGGTCGTAGAGGCTGCTGAGCGACCACATTCAGCACCTGGGGGTCAATCTTGAAAGTGATCCCGATGTGCAATACCGTCTCGTCCGGCAAGGAACCGACAACAGGCGATTTCAGCGCCGCCGCTGGAATGCCCAGATTGAGCGACACGAACGGGGGAGGCGGCTGACTGCAACTGACCAGCGCTGCGAGCGGGAAGAACAGGATGAGCAGCAGCGAAGAGAGGTGCCTGTTCTTCGCACCTATAGCTTTCCTCAAGAGTCTCATAGCAGAATCCTCAACCTCTTTTTTTCGCCAGTCATGACCAGCTCGCTGATCAAAAAGCCGACCACGCCATATGACAGCTACGCAAAGAACATTTACCATTCTGAGCGTAGCAGCTGGGTGTGAAGAGATGTGTTTGCTGGAGCGTAAAATAAAGCTCCTGTTCGATCCGATGGCGGCAAAACGAACGGCCTGGAAGCTTCTGACACTTTTTTCACTCTGCGAGCAGCAGGGTGCGCTGTTGACATATATGCCTCTGCTGCTCGGCTTCACCTTCGTACCCGGCTCGGTACCATCCAAGGAACCTGGCAAGACGGGCGGTCAACCCGGAACTGGTGTGATCGGCGAACCCTTACTCCCCTGATACACCCACGAGATGCGCAACGAGCTGCCTAAGCGGTAGCGAGCCAGGATAAATATGTGCCTTTTTGAGAAAGAAGCATCACACATCTTTTCTCAAGGAGGCACACATGACCAGTATCGCCGATGGATCGCTCATCATCCAAACTTCTTCTGAATCTGTGCCCTCGCCCCCCTCCTGGTTTGGCGAAGTCGTGCTGAAGGCGGCACATCTTCGCAAACATGGTGTCCTAGCCAAGATCAGTGAGCGGGTGCGCTTTGCCCGACGGCGCTTCGGACGCTATGAGGTGATCGACTTTCTCGCGGTCCTTTTCGGGTATGCCATCAGCGGAGAACGCACCCTGGAAGCGTTTTACGCGCAACTTCAGCCCATCGCCGTCCCCTTCATGGCGTTGTTTGAGCGTGATCGACTTCCCGCCCGTTCCACGCTCTCCCGCTTTTTGGCGGTGTTGACAGCCGAAGCCGTCGAAGCTCTACGCACGCTGTTCCTCGATGATCTCCTCAGCCGCCCGTTTACCGACGAGAGGCAAAGCGGAGGCCTGCTGGATCGAGCGGGCAGCGCGTGGATGGTCTTTGATGTGGATGGCACACGAGAGGCGGCCCGCCAGCGCGCCTTGCCCCAGACTGAAGACCTGCCCCCAGCCTTTCGCCGATTGGATGACGTCTGTGCCCCGGCTACACCAGGCGTAAGCGCGGACAAGTCGTGCGCACCCGCACCGTGGTGAGCCAGGCCCACAGCTTCCAGTGGCTCGGCTCCTTTAGCAACTGGGGCAACGGACGTTACCGAACAGAACTGCGTCAGGGCCTCACAGCCATCGGTCGCTATCTGGCGGCACACCAGCTCCCGACAGAGCTCGCCCTGCTTCGGCTCGACGGACAATATGGCACGGGAACCGTACTTGCTGATCTGGCCGGCTTCGCCTATGTGACCCGTGGCAAAGACTACAGCGTGCTCGATCATCCGCAGGTGCAGGCGCGGTTGCATCTGCCTCCTGACCAGTCCCAACGGTGCCCAGAAAGCCAGCTCGCGCGCAGCCTCTACGACTGTCCAGCAGTCCCTATTGGCTCGGAAGGCGTCTCGTGCCGCGTCGTCGTCGCAACTCATCCGGAGGGATCGAAGAAGAGCTCCGTTGGCATCACATGGGATGGCATCGTCTACGAGTTCTTCTTCAGCACCCTGCCGCAGCAGGCCTTCACCACCTGCGATGTCGTCGAACTGTATCTGCATCGTGGTGCCTTTGAACCAGTGCTTGCCGATGAGGATGCCGAACTCGACCCGGATCGCTGGTGCTCTCACTCCGCCTGGGGACAGGAGGCCTGGCAAATCGTCAGTCAATGGGTGTGGAATCTGCGCCTGGAATTGGGACATCGGCTCTCCCCGACGCCTCTGCGCACGACCGAATTTGCTCCCGCCATCCCGCCGTCGAGCGAGTCAGTTGCCACCTGTCCGCCCTTCTCTCTCCCCACCGCTGGGTATGGGTCCACCCACCCCCGCCACCTCCTGGAAAACGGGACGCTTCACCGGAGCCGACTTTCCTCTCCGGCCCGATGGGACCCTCCGCTGTCCGGCGGGGCAGCCGCTGCGCCTCCAGGAGCGGCGTCAAGAAGCCGATGGCAGTCTGCGCCTGGTGTATGCGGCCAGCATTCGCGCTTGCCGTCCGTGTCCACTGCGCGCACAGTGCCAATGGGAGGGACATGCCACGGCAAAACCGCGCCAGGTCAGTGTGCTGCTGCATCCGCAGCGGGTGGGGTCCTGCCCCGCTGCTTTGGCGCGATTGGAGTCGCAGAGACCACCGGCGCGCCTGCATGCAGCTCACCCGTCAGCAACGCATCAAGGTCGGCCTCTCGCCTCCTGCCGCTTTGCCACCTCCCACGGAGGTAATCCTCTCCCGTGCGCAGCGCGCACACTCGCGTCTCTCGTGGGAAAAGCGGCTCGCTCGCAACGGGCGCGTCCCCACTGCGCATCAGGTGACGATCAGAGTGTTCGGCATCCCAGCGGGCTTTGCCGCCTCGCTCGGATTGGCGACTGCTTAACTGCCTCTTGACAGCTGGCAGATCCTCTCTTCTCGGACCCACGAGATGCGCAACGAGTTTTACTAACTGAGCAGTAAGGGAGAAACAGGTGAAAAAGCAAAAAAGTGTCTCCTTAGAAAGGAAAAAGGCTAATCTGTTTCCAGATAAGGAGGACACACACTCAGCATGACGCATTCGACGGTGACTATCCAGATTACCCCTACGTCCCTGCCCTCAATTCGCCTGGATGGACTCTATGGCGATGCGGCTGTGCTGCTGGATGTGGTCAGCACTGGCGTGGGAGTAATTGCCAGGAGTCGCGACTACAGTCTGCTTGCTCTGGAGGAGGTCAAACAGGCTCTTTCCCATCCCCCCGATCAGGTGAGCGCGCATGCTGAAAGCGGGATGAGCCGGACACACTCTACGATTGCCCAGCCGTCGCCTTGACGGTGGGCGGCCCAGCTGTACGCCTGCTAGTGGCGACCCATCCGGCCACTTCTTCTTCGCCGCCGGTTGGGGTGGAGCGGGAAGGCGTGGTCTATGAATTGTTTGTCAGTACCCTCTCCTCGCCAGCTTTTACCTGCTCGGATGCGCTCGAACTCTACTTGTATCGCGGCTCTTTTGAGGCCGTGCTGGCCGATGAAGATGTAGAACAAGACCCCGACCGCTGGTGTTCACATACGCCTTGTGGACAGCAATTCGGACAAATTCTGTCTCAATGGGTCTGGAACCTGCGCCTGGAACTGGGCCAGAAACTCTCCTGCTGCCCGTTGCGCACAACGGAATTTGCTGCCGCATTGAGCCTGGAACCTGCGCCCGCGCCAAAGCCAGTCCCTGCCGTGCAGTATAGACCTCTCCGTCCTTCCTTGCTTCTCTTGCTCAGGATGGTACATCTGTCCTGAGTGGCCCGACCTGTCAGGCGGCCTATCGTATCGGCTCTTCGGAGCCAGACGCAAGCTCCCGCCGCCTTTAGGCGTGAGGTTCACCTGACTATCACCATCCGAACACAAACGACGGGCGCGTAGGGAAGAGTGCCTTGAGGACCGGCCTGGCTTCCTCGCTGACCCACACGTCAGGAAAGGCGTGGCGTAATGCTTCGATGCTGCGATGACCAAAAAGCAGTTGTAGAAAGACCAGCGGAGGGAACCCTCCGCTCGCATTCGCGCCGTAGAGCGGCACCCGCCAGGACTCCGCACCCGTCAGGCGTCCTTGCTCGAAGACCATGCGCAGGCCACCGCGATAAAAATCGAGCCTGATCTCACCTGTATGCCCGACCACAGGAGAAGTCGCCAGTCTTTTTTCGAGTGCCGGAGCAATGTGCAGCAGGAAGGCCGGGAGGTCCTTTACCCGCACATACCACGCGTAGGGTGGATCCGTGGCTTGCTGTAATGCATGGCCCAGCACTTCATAGATCGGGTGGGTGCTTCCCAGGTAGCAGTTGATTTCACTCAAAGGCGGTACATCGGGACGGACCAGTTCCAGGCTGAGGCCATAGGTGGAAAGCGCACGCAAAACAGATGGCTCGGCCGCTTGCACATTCACCCCCTCGGCGAACTCCATGAGCCAGACGCCCAATTCCTTGCTGCGGCGATTGGAATCGAGTGCCACGAAGCCCACCGTCCGGCCTCCAGCATTCACGATCATCTGGAATTGGAGACTATGTCCCAGATGGGGATGCGCTTTCCAGCTTTCGATCTCGTAGAGCCACTGTTTGTATGTAATACTTTCCGAGACGATGCTGTTGGCTCTGCGCCGATTGTACAACGCGGCAATCTCAGGAATATCCGAAGTAGTGGCCTCGCGCAGCGCCAATGGCTCAGGCGCGCCCTCTTTCGCTTTGGGAATCAGCGCAAGAGGAATAGTGCGCCGGTCTTCTAGCTCGAGCGCGTATTCATAGCCGAACTGGCGATAGAAATAAGAAATGCCGGTAATGGCCTGGACCAGATCTCCCTCCGCCTCGCTGCGTTCGTGAACCAGCTCGAAAAGAGTACGAACGAGTCCGCGATTGCGATACGCCACATCGGTCGCGACCATCTCAGGACGACCAACGCTGAAAGCGATGCCTTCATACGTCCAGGTTTGTTTCCACAGGCAAGTGCAGGCCACCACCGGTTTCCTTTCCCTGCTGGTGTCCTCGATCACGGCGAAATCGTGCGATCCCATGAAGGGATGGTCGCCATTCATCAGGCGGCGAATGACTCTCATCGCCGTGAGGTTTGGTGGTTCCTCGGCTGCATCACGGTGAACCATCCCGTGCAGGTTAGCGATGCGTTCGGTATCTTCGGCGGTTGACCAGCGCATCACCAGTCCATTGCCTATATCACGCGGTGGGGTATTCATAACTCTGTCACAACATTCACCAGCCTCTCCGGTACGTAGATCATGCGCCTTACCTGCTGCCCATCAATGTATGCTTGCACTCTGGGGGACTTCAGCGCCAGCCGTTTGATCTCCGCTTCGGGCGTGTCGTAGGCGACTTCGATCTGGCCGCGCAGGCGACCGTTGACCTGCACGGCCAGCGTCAACGTCTCGGCACGGAGAGCATCAGGGTCGAACACGGGCCAGGAGGCGGCGTGAATCGAACCCGGCTGACCCATGCGCTCCCAGAGTTCCTCTGTGATGTAGGGAGCCAGGGGAGCCAGGAGCAGCAGCAGCGTGCATAGCTCCTCGTGCGTCACGCCTTGCCTGCTTTCCAGGCTGTTAAGCAGTTCCATCAGCGCGGCAACAGCCGTATTATATTTCAGAGCGGCGATATCTTCGCTGACGCGCTTGATGGCCTGATGGAGGATGCGCCGCGCCTCTCCCTGGACAGTCCCAGTGAGCGCGCTCGCGTCCCGGCGTTCGACCAGTAACCAGACGCGGTCGAGGAAGCGCACGATACCGCCGATGCCCCGGTCGCTGAAATCACCGCCGACATCATATGGTCCCATGAACATCAGGTAGACCCTGAACACATCCACGCCGAAGTATGCGATATAGTCGTCCGGGTTGACGACGTTGCCTTTCGATTTGGAGATCTTCGCGCCATCCCGAGTAATCGTGCCGTTGGCGCGGAAGCGTTTGAATGGCTCCTCGAACTCCAGGTAGCCGAGATCGTGCAGCGCCATCGCGATAAAGCGGGCATACATCAGGTGCAGCACGCTGTGTTCCCCGCCGCCGATATACATGTCAACTGGCAGCCACTTACGCGCCAGAGCCGGGTCCCACGCCTGCGTCTCGTCGTCGTGCGACAGGTAGCGCAGGTAGTACCAGGCTGAGTCCAGGAAGTTATCACTGACATCTGTTTCACGCCTGGCCGCCTGGCCGCAGATGGGGCAAGTTGTATTGACGAACTCCTCAATGGCTGCGAGCGGTGAGACGCCTGTTCCGGTAGGCATCCAGTTCTCGGTAGCGGGCAGCAGGACCGGCAACTGGTCTTCAGGCACCGCTCCATGTTGCGGGCAGTAGATAATCGGAATGGGCGGTCCCCAGTAGCGCTGGCGGCTGATGAGCCAGTCACGCAGGCGATATTTGACGACCCGCCTGCCACTGCCACGTTCCTCGAACTCGGCAGCAATCGCCTCGCTGGCCCCTGCCGAAGTCATGCCCGAATAGTCGGCGGAATCGATCACTGCTCCCGGCTGAATATAGGCTTCTCCCGCCTGCTCCATGCGCTCCACAAAAAGCGCCACATCATTTTCGGGTGGGACAACTACCACGCGCACCGGCAGCCCCATCGCTTTCGCGAAAGCCATATCGCGTTCATCATGCGCCGGGACGCCCATGATCGCTCCTGCGCCGTAGCCTTCCAGGACGAAATCGGCGACCCAGATGGGAATGCGCTCGCCTGTCAGGGGATGAAGGGCGAAGGCCCCCGTAAAGACGCCACTCGTGATGCGCTGCTCGTCATCGTGTCGTCGATTAGCTGTCTGCTGGTAGGAGGTGACAGCCGCGAGGCGCTCACCCTTCGTGATGCGCGTGAGAAGTGGGTGATGGGGAGCCAGCGCGACGAAGGTCATGCCGAAGATGGTATCCGGGCGCGTGGTATAGACCTGCACGCGCTCGCCTGGCAGCCCGTCAATCTGCATGGTGAATTCGAGTCCCTCCGAGCGGCCTATCCAGTTGCGCTGGGCCGTTTTGACGCGCTCGGACCAGTCGAGCCATTCCAGGTTGTCAAGCAGCCGCTGAGCATAGGCAGTCACTTTCAGAAACCACTGCTCCAGCCAACGCCGCTCTACCAGCGTTCCGCAGCGCTCGCAGCGTCCGCCAATCACCTGCTCGTCGGCCAGCACGGTCTTGTCCTTAGGACACCAGTTGACCGGCGCGGTCTTGCGTTCGGCCAGTCCGTTTTTGAACAATTGCAGGAAAATCCACTGTGTCCATGTATAGTAGCGCGGGTCGCTGGTATGAACTTCATGCGACCAGTCGAAACGATTGCCGATGCGCTTCAATTGCTGCTCGCGAAAACGCTCGACGTTGCGGGCGGTAAGCAGCATGGGGTGTACACCGCGCTTGATAGCATAGTTTTCGCTGTGGATGCCGAACGCATCGAAGCCCATTGGCTCGAAGACATCATATCCCTTCATCGCCATCCAGCGTCCGTGAATGTCTGGGCCAACATAGGAATACATGTTGCCCACGTGCAGACCCTCTGCAGAAGGGTAAGGGAACATCATGAGGTTGTAGTAGGGACGCTTCGCGTGTTCCAGGTCCACCTGATAGAGTCGGCGCTGCTCCCATCGTTGCCGCCACTTCTCCTCGAAGTGCGCGAAATCATACCTGGGCGGTCGCACCCTGGCGAATTGAGACGATGACGTTTGTTGACTTTGTTGCGCCTCTTGCGGCGCGCCAGCGTCGGTTGGTTCCTGTTGTGGCATGCGATCCTCCTTGCATTGCTTCTGGACAGCGCGGAGGGCAAAAAGAATGCACCTCCGCCCGACAAGGGCGAACAGTGCGCATACAAGCCACTTTCGCGGTACCACCTTGCTTCGCCGCCATCTCGCGATGGCAGCCTCTCTGGGTACAAACACACCCGCGCTCTGTAACGGGAGTTCCCGGCGACTGCTACTTACACCCTCCACTTCTGGAAGACATTTCACAGTCACAGCTCACGAGGCAGTTTCAGTCCGTTCCCGGCGCTGGCTCGCATCACCCGCCAGCTTTCTGAAGCCGGAGTACAGACCTACTTCCCTCGATCTATGCTTCCTATGCTCTTGTTAAGAATGAAAGTACCCGATGCATGACGTTTTGTCAAGTCGTGCTGGCGCTCCATTTGTCAAACCACTTCCAGCAGGAGATCGGCCAGTTCTCGCGGCATCGTGATCATCGCGTCATGGCCCGTTGGCAACTGTCGCAGACGCCATCCCGCCTCACGTGGATGGCTACGGGGTATCGCTACATAAGCTATATGTTGCATGAGTGAGAAGAAGAATCCACCGCCGGTACATTCAATGTGTGTGCGTGGTGTCACTGACACGATGGCTGGATTCTTCAGATGAAGCGGTTGCTCTAAGGCCTTCAGAGGTTGCGGCGTCACCTGCGAGAGTACCCAGCTTCGATCTGGCTCGGTCGTCACCCCGTAGGTGCCATGAGAATCAACTCTCCAGCCATCCCCGTGGGCCTGTGCTTGTTTGCGCAGATAGGTTCCCAGGAACGGCACAACACCGACCATCGATTCGCCATCACGTGGCACGAAGGTATCCAGATAGACCAGGTGAGCAATGCGCTCCGGCACCCGATCAACCACGCCCGTGATGACCATCCCGCCATAACTGTGACCCACCAGGATGATACCATGCAGATCCTTTTCCGAAAGGAAGTCGACGATATCCTGGATATGGGTCTCTAATCCGACCTCGGGTGACAGCTCAGAGGCACGCTCGGCCAGGCCCGTGAGGGTGGGGGCATACACCTCGTGACCAGCCGCTTTTAAGAAAGGGATGAGCTTCTGCCAGCACCAGCCCCCATGCCAGGCCCCGTGTACCAGCACAAATGTTGCCATGCTCGCCTCCTTCAAAATGGCTTGATGACCATCAGCGTCAGGAAGTCCCGCTTCCTGATTCTAGCATTCTTCCTTCACCCGCTTGCTCTCGTTGCTGGATCGCGGCAGCCCATCTGTGCCGACGTGCCATCCTCTCGACGGCAAGCTGGAAGAAGTCAGGAGCGAGCAGGGCCAGGCGGGCGGCGGGGACGATGATCGTTCGACTCCGCCGCTCGATGCCCCGCACCAGCATGGACGCGGTCTTCTGGACCGGTTGCGGCTTCATCTTCGGCAGCCCGGGCAGCCCGCGTATCAAGGGGTGTTCGACCGCTTCTCGCCCCGTTTGCGTCGCTGTATAGATGTTGTGAGCGACGCCGATATCGACACCCAGGCCCTGAACCTCCAGGCGCAGGGTGTTGGCTAGCGCTTGCAGTCCCGCCTTGCTGCTATTGTAGGCGGCATGCAGCGGCCCCTGGATTGTCCCGGAGAGCGAAGACACAAAGAGAATATAGCCACGGGCCGCGATGATGTGCGGCAGGACGGCGCGCACGGTCTTCCACGACCCGAGCAGATTGACGCTCACGACTCGCTCGAAGGCCTGCGGGTCTCCACGTTCGACCGAGCCTACGGTGACGATCGCGGCGTTCACGACTGCCACATCCAGGCGCCCGAAACGCTCCACGGCTGCTGCTACCGCCTCCTCAAGCGCGCCGCTCTGAGTGATATCGGCCTGCCGGTAGAGCGTGGTTTCCCCGAGATTTCCCGCGAGCTGCTGCAAGGCGGGACCCTCGATATCGATTAACGAGAGGCGCGTCTGGCGTGCGGCAAGGAGGCGGGCCGTTTCAGCTCCTATTCCCCGCGCCGCTCCCGTAATCAGGATGCTTTTGCCAGTGAGTTTCCAGGCGTTGCCGGGCATAGCCTTTCCCTCCTTTCGTGTGTACATACAGTTTGTTTTTTCATAGATACTGCGGCACTGAGCAAGCGTTGAAGAGGAGGCGGACAGGCACAAGGCCCCCACATCCTCCCTACGTCCACTCCCTGTCCCTACAGGACGTGGGGCGGCGTTGGTGCGATTGAGAAGGTATCAGTAATCACATCCATCAGTGGATGCAAACTGCTCCCGATGTATCAGAACGTTCGCCTGAAATGCTATCTTGTCCAGTGCGATATCCCCTCCCACGACAATATGAACGCGGATGTGTACTAATTTGACCTCATTCAGTCCGACTTCAACATCATCGAGTGCAAACAGGACTGGAACGTCATCACCATCGAAAAAAGTCCCTTTCGTACTGTCGTCTGAACAGACTCTGGCCAAGGTCACGACGGCAGAGCCATCAACAAATGTATCCGTTGGTTTGAGGCCAAACAAGGTCATGATATAGACATCACCCTCTTTTTTGCTTTCAGTGCCTAGATCATCATCTGTGTCTAGATCGAGGGCCGCTATCCCTGAAATGGTGGCGAGCACGTTCGCCGGAGCCGGCCCGCGGATGGGAATACACCAGGAGTTGTAGCTAATAAGATCGTTATGTCCCTCTATGTTATCAAGATGGAAGGGAAAGTTCTTCTCACGTGCCATGATCGTACCTACTTCCGAGATGCACTAGTGGAGTTGTTTCGAAAACAACTCAAAATTGACGTTTGGCTCTTTCATGTGACCAAGCGTGAGAGTAATGGGATCGGGACCGGAAACCTGCCTGAGATCGAGATCGGTCGGCGAGAAATGCGGTGTAAAGGCTCCAGGTTGTATCTCTACCTGGACATGCACCGGCACATCCAGAGGGACATTCCTGATGACGTATGGCACCGAAAACCCTCCGGGGAAGCGTGCCTGGAAGTCTGCGGGTTGTTCGAGCAGCGTGCCCGTCACTTCGCCCACCGCTACCACCTGAGGCGGCCCTCCCCCACCGAAAGGATTATCAGGAGCTGGAGGAATAACGACTGCCCTGACGGTAAACAGATCATCGGTCCTGTTCAGTGTAGCTGTGGCATTCTCGTCTGTAGGACTCGCGAGCGTTGCGGACCAAAAAATGATACCCGAGATGAGGGGTTCATCAACGTCAATGATCGCATTTACCTGATAGGAAAAGCGATGCAGCCAGGAGGGTTCTCCCGTTACGGATATATTCGAGACGAGGACGAGTTCTCCGCCTGCGGTGAGGCTCACGCCCACATCCTCGGTAGCGAAAACGAAGTCCGAGTCTTTATTTTCAATGCTCGCCAGACCAACGGTAGCAGTATAGTGAACCAGTTGGGTCACGTTAAATGGGTTACCATCGCTGCCAATGGGGCGTTCCAGATGGACCTGGACTTGCTCAGGATCCGCACTCGATTGAGAGTCCCACTCGGGAATAGCAATACCTGTGTAGATGAGCAAATGATGCACTGGCGTACCCAGGAAGATGTCTAGCATCTTAGGGCTCGATACGTCCTGCGGATGATCTTTGTCAGCATACAGAGACTGAATCTTAATTTCCTTCATATTCCTTTTTCCTCCACAGTAAAGGGTGCGCAATAGAGCATTGCGAACGAGTGAACTGGGCGCTGTTAGCCTTTCCTTCCTGTATATATCCGCTTGCAGGGAAGGAGTGTGAACTCATCCATTGAGCTGTTGAAAAAATGCGTGTGCATTGTCAACGTTAGCCACACGTTTTTTACTCCTCTTGAGCATACCCGATGTCAGGCTGGAGATGGGAGTGACGCCTGTCCTGACTTCTGGCCTTTTCGGAGGGACATATTGTCCCGGAGAAAGGGGACAATTTTCAGGACAGCACTCCCCTGACTTCGGGCCTTGCTGCTGGCATACTGGAGACAGGTTCGTTCGCTGACGGACTCGCTTTTAGATAAAACAAACAACAAGAGAAAGGAAAGACACATGTCAACACGCTTGTTCCGTATTAGCGGCTGGTTCCTCCTGTTCGGTGGGCTACTTATGGCCGTGACAAACTTCCACCTGCCCATCTCGCCGGTCGCTGCTGCGCTCATCAACCTCCTGGGTGGCGTTCTCCTGCTGCTGGGTTTTCCTGCACTGTATGTACGACAGTCTACACAGATAAGGTGGATTGGACTTGTCGGGCTGATCATCATCTGGCTTGATGTCCTGATCTTCCCGGTCCTGCAGGGCGGTATCGGCGGGCTGGTGCCCGCGCTCACGCCTCCTGCCTTCCTGTTTATCATCGGGCCACTGACGATCATCGGCACGCTGCTCTTTGGCATCATGACCATACGGGCGCGCGTTTTTCCAGGCTGGCTGGGCTTCTGCCTTTTCGCGGGCTACATTCTTGCCATCATTGGCATCATCTTCCTCAGCAAGAGTGTTCCCTTCATCGGCCTGATCGGTATCCTGCTGTACTGGCTGAGTTTCTCCGCCTTTGGCGTGGTACTCTTCTCGCGGCCAGGTTCGCACCCGGAGAGGCCAGCATATCCAACGATGGTGAGCAAAGCGCTGCCCACCGAAAAGTGAATGGAAGCCTTGCATTCCATCCCGTTTCCTCTCCGGTGTATGTTATACTACAGGTTGATCTCCATACACTGGAGAGTGGGATGGCACAGAAAGCAGGTGAGGCCATGCAGTCAGAGCAGCAGGGTGCCAGGCGTCAAAGAGTCTTCACCGGAAGCCCTATTGGATTGATAGGAGTCCGTGCCGTATGGGTGGCGGTCAGCGTGTGCTTGCTTGCGCTCACTTACACCAGCCTGCCGTCAGCCTACGTACACTTGCAAGGACCCTGCCGCAACCCCACCTGCGACGTTGGGCAAATCACGGTCGATAATGTCATTGCCCTGCACCGGCTGGGCGTTCCCGTTGCCGTGTACGCACTCTATCCGCTGCTTGCCTCCCTGCTGACGGAGATCATCCTGTTCCTGGTCAGCTTCGTGATCTTCTGGCGCAGATCTGATCGGTGGTTTCCGGTCTTTGTCTCATTCTGGCTGCTGCTGTGTTCGGCCGTTGTCGGAATAGGTCCTACTTCCCCACTCCTTCCCGCTCAGGTCTTGCGTGGAATCGCTAATGGGCTAACCATGCTGGGCTTTTGCGGACTTGGCATCTTCTGCGCGACGTTTCCCAATGGTCGGCTTGTCCCTCGCTGGTCGGGGCTTATTCCGCTTTTATGGGTCTTACAATTGATCGCCTTTTTCGCGCCGGGGCCGCTCAACATCACCAATTGGCCCGGACCGCTCTTTCCCCTGGAAGTGCTGCTGGTGTTTGCCAGTACCCTGGCTCTACAAATCTATCGCTATGTCCGGCTGTATGATGCTGTGGAGCGGCAACAGGCCAAATGGCTCGTCTACGGGCTGGGCATCGCCTTGCTCTATTTAGTCTGCGGCATTGTGCTTTCGTCTCTACTCCCGGCGGATTCCCCGGTGCTGCTCTTGCTCCTTGCTGTGCCACTGGTGCTGGTTCTCTGCCTTGGGCTGGCAGTTGGTGCGGCCATCGTCCGCTATCGCCTGTGGGACATTGACATCATCATTCAACGCACGCTGGTCTACGGTGTGCTTTCCGCCTGTGTGATTGGTCTGTACGTCCTGATCGTCGGCTATATTGGGGCGTTGTTCCAGACCCCGAATAACGCGATGATTTCGCTTCTCGCCACGGCCATGGTGGCTATCGTCTTCCTGCCACTCCGTAGTCTGCTGCAGCGAGCCGCCAATCGACTGCTGTATGGAGAGCGTGATGCGCCGTATTCGATGCTGGCCCGCCTCGATCAGCAGCTTGCCCTGGTACGGCCAGCGGAGGAAATACTGCCTACGCTCGTCAAGACCATTGCCACCGCCCTCAAGTTGCCCTATGTGGCGATTGCGCTTGCACAAAACGATACTGCTCCCCATTCAGAGGAACGAGTGGTGGCGATACATGGTCAACGCACGCTCCAGGCAGCGATTGAACACCTGCCACTGGTCTACCAGGGGGAAACGGTTGGTCAACTCGTGTTCACCTCTCGCACAGGAGAAGCACACTTAACGAGCGCAGATCGGCGTGTGCTGGAGGACCTGGCGCGACACGCTGGAGTGATTGCCCATGCAGTTGGTCTCACTGCCGATCTGCGCCGCTCCCGCGAGCGACTGGTAGTGGCGCGGGAGGAGGAGCGGAGGCGTTTGCGACGAGACCTGCACGATGGATTGGGACCGATGATGGCGAGCCTGACGCTCACGCTGGCGGCTGCCCGTGAATATCTCAGGCACGACCCGGCGACCGCCGACGCGCTGTTGCAGGAAATGGCGCAGCACTTGCAAGGTGCCGTGAGCGATATTCGTCGGCTGGTCTATGAACTGCGCCCACCCACCCTCGATGATCTGGGTCTGCTCGGCGCGCTCCGCGAGCAGGCGACACGTTATGCTCAGGGCGGACTGCAGGTCAAGATCGAGGCTCCAGGTACCCTTGACGTGTTGCCTGCAGCGGTGGAAGTGGCAGCCTACCGCGTTGCCATGGAAGCCTTGACCAATGTGGTACGCCATGCCCAGGCGGGAGTGTGTGAACTGAAGGTCGAGCGAGGCAACGACCTCACCATCACAATCAGTGATGATGGATGCGGATTGCCTGCAACGGTGAGCCGGGGAATTGGGATGCGCTCGATGCGTGAGCGCGCCGAGGAGCTGGGAGGGACGTGTACAGTCGAAGCGCGACTCGAAGGCGGGACGGTGGTGAGGGTGTGTTTGCCGCTTAAGGAGGACCACCATGAATACAGCAGATGAGCCCATTCGTATCCTTCTCGCCGACGATCATCCCATCTTCCGCTTCGGGATGCGGACCCTGCTCACGTCGATGCCGGATATGACCGTGGTCGGAGAAGCGGTCACGGGAGAGGAAGCGGTCCAGTTGGTTGAGACGCTGCTGCCAGATGTAGTGCTGATGGATATTCACATGCCGGGTACGAGCGGCATCGAAGCAACGGCTCGCATTCGCGCAGCGCATCCGCGAACGGCCGTGTTGATCGTCACGATGCTTGATGACGATTCAGTATTTGCTTCCATACGAGCCGGGGCGCGGGGCTACCTGCTCAAAGGGGCCGAACCGGCAGAGACCTTACGCGCTATTCGCGCCGTAGCGAGTGGTGAAGCCATCTTTAGTCCTGGGATTGCCGAGCGCGTCATGCACTATTTTGCGCATCCAGTGATGTCGCCAGGACGGGGCGTTCCGCTTGCGCAATTAAGCGAGCGTGAGCGGGAGATCCTGACGCTGATCGCTCAGGGGTACACCAACGCCGCCATTGCTGAGCGCCTGGTACTGAGTCCCAAAACGGTCCGCAATTATATCAGCGAGATCTACAGTAAGTTGCAGGTCACGGACCGCATTCAGGCAGTCCTGCTGGCACGCGAAGCAGGACTGTCTGGATACGAGGAGAACAGGTGAAAAAGTCATGCCTGACCTCTTTGATCATGGATGGGCTGGTTGATGCTCGTGCAGGACACGGTCTGGAAGTGTTTCGGTGCATGCCTCAGCCGCCACTCACTTGATGACCAACTCCATCATCCCCTGCGTCGCCCATCGTTACTCGAGCCTGGCACGTTGGTTTTGTCCGATTGCTGAGAAATCCCTCTCATAGAAAAGTAGTCCTGGCTCGCTAGCTCTCCCAAGACTCGCAGCCATTTTCTTGTCGAAAGGTGCAGGGCAATCGCATCTAAATTTGGAGGAGGTGATAGAATACGAGCAAAAACGGGAGACGATGGGATGGAAGAAAGAGAACTGCGAGACCAGGAAACGATTTTTGCTCAAGTAGAAGATCCTCGGATGGAGCGGACGCGCGTTGCATCGCTTACGGGATATCATCATTCTGGCAATTTGTGGGGTGATCAGCGGAGCAGACGGATGGGTAGAGATTGAAGAATTTGGGAAGGCGAAGCAAGCCTGGTTTACCGAGTTGTTGCATCTGCCCAATGTGAAGTTCCCCCACTTTTGTGGAAATGTGCTGGATCAGGATTTTACGGCCAGCCGTCCTTATGAGAAATGGACGGGCGATATCACGGCCATATGGACCTATGAAGGATGGCTCTATCTGGCAGTGGGGCTGAACCTGTTCTCCCGCCGTGTGATCGGCTGGGCTATGGCCGCGACCCAGGACGAAACGCTGATTGAAACGGCCTTGCGCATGGCACTGGGAGGTGGCGTCCAACGGCTGAAGTGTTATTTCATTCCGATCGTGGGTCGCAGTATACCTGTGATGCCTATCGAGCCGTGCTTGCGCAAGCACACATGAGCGTGAGCATGAGCCGCACTGGCAACTGTTACGACAATGCCGTCACCGAATCGTTTTTGGGAACACTGAAGGGTGAATGTGTAGAACGTCACTGCTTCCAGACGCCCCGGGAGGCCAGACAAACCATCTTTGAGTACGTGGAGTGCTTTTACAATCGGGTTCGATGGCACACGTCACTCGGCTATGTCAGCCCGGTTGCTTATGAGCAAGTAAGGTGTTAGCCCGAAGGTTTCGGGGTTCCACAAAAGTGGGTCAACCTCTGGTCGCTGGTCATTCAGACGGCGGCCGATTTCGCGCTGGCCAGCCTGATCGTGATCGGCGGCTACCACGTCATCGTGGGGCGCGGGCACGGCCCGCCACATTCGGCACTGCCGGAGTTTCTGCCGCGCCTGCTACTGGCCTTCGAGCAACTGCGGAAGTACTGTTCTTGCTTCTATCGTTCGCTTGCGACTCATGAGTCGCTAAGATGATATAGAGATGATGTATCCGCGATAATTCTTTCCACGCGATTCAACCTACACTTAGAAGCGAAGACAGGAAACACGACAGCTTCTCCTCTTCAAACAGGGCATCGAGTCCGTTTCAAAACAGCGATATCGTAAAAGACATGTGGAAAGAATAACATATCGGAAAGGAACCCCTATGTTCAAGTATGCAATACAAAGCATTTCCCACAAGTGTCAGTTCTTTGCTCATCCCTCCCGTAAGCCAGTCCTTGCACAGCACGCGATCACCATCATTCTGGCGATCGCTACGTTAGCAGCAGCGCTGCTAACGCTGGCTTTCCCAGCCGAACACGTGGCAGTCAAAACGCTTCAGCCACAGGATCATATCTCGACGCTCGAACAGCAATTGTTCACGTTGATCAACCATGACCGGGCTGTCCTGGGCCGACCCGCTCTGAGCTGGAACGCCATCCTCGCCAAGTGCGCACGTGCCCACAGCCACCTCATGGCGAGTGGCTGCGGTTTGCAGCACCAGTGTCCTGGCGAACCCGCTCCTGGCACACGTATCACCGGTGAAGGGGTACACTGGACCTCCTGGGGCGAGAACATCAGCTACTATGGTGGCGATGGCAACTACTCGAATGACATCCAGAAGATTGAGCAGATGATGATCAACGAGGGGCCAGGAGGATATCACTATGATAATCTCATGAGTACTACCTTCAAACAAGTGGGCGTGGGAGTCGGCATCGACAGCAAAGGCTACGTCTGGGTCACCGAGGATTTCGTCCAGCCGTAGATTCAGGTCTGATGCCGACTCACTTGTGACGCTTCGTCCATCACGAGCGAGTCGGCATCAGACCTGAATCGTATTCTTAATCATGCAGTCGACCGATTACATCCTGGAGATTAGCTGTGGATCAGGGCGGGTGATGCAAGGATTGATAGTTGCACAAACAGACACTACACAGCCACCCCCTACTGCAAAGTGACCATAATCTCAATCATCCCCCTCTCAACCCTGTCATCCTCTTCAACGCCCTCCGGCAAAACATCTTTTGTCTCATCACCCTTCGGAGTATAGGAATTCAGCGCCTTCCCTATGAGGGAACCTGGGTGGAAAAACTCCCTTACAGCGCCCGTTTTCGTCGCACAACCTTCTTCCTCGCCCACCGTGAGCAAATCTCCGGCTTCCACTGTACCGGTAATCTTGCAACGAGCGCGACCATACACGGTAACGCGATACCGTTTTTCTCCATCGATGTGGGATGCGCCCGATACTACACCGAATACCAGCTTCGCATTCTCTTTATTAGCTCTCGTCACCTGTAAGCCTGTACCAGGTACGAGGGAGACAAGGTCTCCCTGCTCCAGTTGCTCACCGGAAGAGCATTCTTCATATAAGACATTTCTCTCGACCACCTGCACTTCCTCGATGATTTCGGTTTTGATTTCTTCCGGCCTTCTCAAGTGCCGGGTGCGTTCGGTGAGGGTTGGCAGGGGAGCGAAGAGCCTGCGCAAATCTTTTGCCACCGTCCAGCTTTGTTTATGTATATGCAAAAGCGCCAGCGGGCAATAGTGATGCTGTATCTCGTGTGGGTGTTGTGCCAGTGGACCGCTTGCCTCGCTGGGCCATTCAACATCGTTCAGCAGCATACGCGATGGAAGAAGCCAGTAGTCACCGACACTATATCCGTCATGGTCAGAAAAGCTCACTTGAATGCCTCGCTCCAGGTCGATCCAGGTGTTTTTCTCCACGAGGCGCATCCCACCTTCTTGCCCGGTTGCCTGGGCAGAGTCCCAGCGGCGTATGAGAAGTCGGGAAGCCTTGGTGTCTTCTTGCGCCAGTTTCTCCAGCTTCGTTGCATATTGCCCGATCAGCGTTACCTCGCGTTCCGTGACGTCAGGAACGTTGACTACCTGATAAAGCGGAAGCGTATAGCCATGCAGCACAGTCTCATTGGAGACAAACTCAACCCAATCCCCCTTTTGCAGTTGCGTCAGATCGCGACCGAGGTCGCTCAGTCTGATGGCGCAACGGGCCAGATCATGCTCTTGTTTCTCATATGAAAGAACCTGCTCAACATCGAAGACTATCGAACCGTTCTCACGTGACCATTTGAAGGTGGCTTTTCCATCGTGTACCCTGTGTATCTCTATGCGATAGAGCTGATTATCCAGCATAGAGCTGTTTGAAATATGGCGAGCCGCGAGTTTCCCTTTCTTCTCGTGTCGATGCACCAGTTCTTGCCATTCGGGCAGCTCGACCACCTCATCATAGCTGACATGATGGCCCTTAGTGAGTACTTCGTGGCTATGGGCATGCACAATCGGCAACAACTTCACCTGCCAGATAGTCTGTATGCGGGTAGCAGTGTCTATTCCCCCCAGTGCAACTTCGCGCAGGGAAGGGTCTTCAACGGCAGTAATATGCCGTTGCCAGACATCGAGATACACCAGGCATCGCTCTTTAAGGACCGCAGACAAATGGGGCTGAGGATAATAGGGCTGTGACGAGAATGCTACATCCTGTTCATTTTCGCACAGAATGCCATCAACATAATAATGCCCGCGACTTATAGAGAAATCGGGCAATAATGGTTCCTGCTCTTGTTGTTGCTCATGGGCTTGCGCGAGGCCCGATAATACTGCTGTCCCATCATCGATGCTAATGTTAAACCCGGCCACCGTTTGCGGAGCGCCGCTGGAACCGAGGATATCTTTGAGCTGCGTCTCGAAGAGATAATTCACAATATCAATTTGTTCGTTCCAATCAGCATCCAGTTGCACACGCCCCTGCTGCATGCGTACAGCGCGGTAGTGCTTTTTGTGATCGAACGTCAACCGTGAGAAATCACCTTGCATAGTTGTTTCCTATCTTTCAGATATAGTCGAAAGGCCCCCAAGATATGCTTTTACCTGTTTGTTGAGTAGTAGGGGATAGAGATTGCATTTCCCTTCAGCCTGCTTCGCTATGAGGTTTCAGGTTTGCTATTTATCCTCAACCAGGATATCATTACCTGTGTTTATGTACAAGTTATTGCACTCGCAATCTTCTCGTATGAACTTTTTCATCACTGCTTTTAAAACTTCCAAATACCCATCAAAACCCCTTGTCTTCGCAAATAATATATGTTATCTTCTAATTGTTAGCCCATCAATCATGGCGAAATACAATACTACCCCATTTGTATTGAGTCACCTCATCGCATTGGTAGAGAGTGTCGTTTTGCGCCGCTCACCTGTTAGAAACGAGGATTGTATGCCTGTTGTCCCTGCTACTTCCTACCCCGGCGTCTACATACAGGAAGTGCCTTCCGGCACGCGCACTATTGTCGGCGTCGCAACCTCAATTACCGCCTTCATTGGACGGGCGCTGCGCGGTCCGGTCAACACACCGGTTATTACCACCAGCTACGCCAACTTTGAGCAGACCTTTGGCGGGTCATGGTCGCAGAGTTATCTTCCTGATGCGGTGCGTGACTTTTATATGAATGGTGGAGGGCAAGCCGTCATTGTACGCCTCTATCATGCATCGGGACAGGAAACTCCTCCGCTGATGCCTCCCACTCCCACCGTGACTGTAACCGAGGTATCAGTCACCAACAGTCAGAACCAGCCCCCGACTGGAGGACAGAACCAGCCTGCTGTTCAAGCAAGTTCAAGCGCTCAAAGCTCGTCTACTTCAAAGGGCCAGTCAGGCAAGCCCGCCGCCTCATCGACCAATGTACCGGCTCCCACTACTACAATTGCACCCGCGCCTATCACCTCGGCGACCAATGCTGTTCTTACTGTTGGTGGGCTGACTCTGGAAGCTCGTGATCCCGGCACGTGGGGAAATTATCTCACCGCCAGCATCAGCAGTCCTGATGTCAGGGACGACAATGACGCGCAAAGTCGCTATGGGCTGGATAAAGCAAAACTGTTTAACCTTACAGTCATTGATACCAAAAGTCATACAACCGAGACATTCCGTAATGTAACGGTAGATCAGGATTCTTTACAGCGTGTTGATTCAGTTCTGGCGACCAGCTCAAATCTCGTTTTTGTCCCCGGCCCTCTCCCACAAAGCGTGACCATTCCATCCACAGGGCAGGTAGCAGAAGCGGCCAGGATCAAGGATGATGGTTTGCCGCTCACCAGCGCGGATTTTCTTGGGGGTGAAGGCGATACCTTCGACCTGGACAAAAAGGGCCTCTATGCCTTAGAGAACGTTGATCTATTCAATCTGCTCTGCATTCCTCCGTACAATAATGAAGACGTCGATAAGGAAGTGATTAATACCGCCGCTACCTATTGCGAGCAGCGCCGGGCCATGCTCATTGTTGATCCGCCAGCGCACTGGACAAATAAGCAGATAGTAGCGAATGAGATGCAGGACCCGGTCAATAACCTGGGAACGTCCAGCCCTAACGCGATGGTCTTCTTCCCCCGCTTCAAACGAGCCGGTTCCTGGCGATCATATCCGCCGTCCGGCGCTATTGCTGGCATTATTGTCCGCACCGACACGCAGCGTGGGGTCTGGAAAGCCTCGGCTGGCTTGAGCGCTACTATTGCCGGGGTATCCGAATTGAGCGTGCCGCTGACCGATCCCGAAAATGGCGTACTCAATCCTCTGGGCGTCAATTGCCTGCGTAGCATGCCGGGGGTCGGCCCTGTTGTCTGGGGGGCGCGCACATTGCAAGGTGCTGACATTCTCAGTTCCGATTGGAAATACGCTCCCGTTCGTCGCCTGGCGCTGTATATCGAAGAAAGCTTATACCGCGCCACGCGCTGGGCCGTCTTTGAGCCGAACGACGAACCACTCTGGGCGCAGCTCCGACTCAGTATCGGCGGATTCATGAACGACCTGTTCCGCCAGGGAGCCTTTCAGGGTCAGACGCCCAAAGATGCCTACTTTGTAGTGTGCGATAGCACCATAAACCCGCAGACCGAGATCGACAAGGGCATTGTGAACATCTACGTGGGTTTTGCCCCGGTGAAACCTGCTGAATTTGTAATTCTCTATCTCCAGCCGTCTGCTGGTCAAACCGCTATGTAAGGAGTGTGCCGTGGCCGACAAGAATACGCAGTTTGTAGTGAACGCCTATCGCTACGACCCCTATAAGAGCTTTAAATTTCGTGTCATGTGGGATGGCAAGTATGTCGCCGGAGTGAGCAAGGTAGGTGGCCTGACGCGCACAACACAGGTCGTGACACACCGCGAAGGCGGCGACCCCAGCGCTGTGCGTAAATCGCCGGGTCAGACGGATTATGGAGCGATTACGCTCGAGCGTGGCGTCACTCATGATCCAGAGTTCGAAAACTGGGCGAGTAAAATTTGGGATTACGCCAATCAAGGGCAGCTCGGCCAGGAAGTGTCCTTGCAGGATTTCCGCAAAGACATCATTATCGAGTTGTATAACGAGGCTGGTCAGAAGGTAATGGCCTACAATGTCTATCGTTGCTGGGTCTCAGAATTTACGGCCCTCCCTGAACTCGACGCCAGCGCCAATGCTGTTGCCATTCAGACGCTCAAGCTGGAAAACGAGGGTTGGCAGCGCGATACAAGCGTCACCGAGCCGACCGAAACGAAGCTGTCATAATCCATGCGCGCGTTGTCGGCCAGCCATATATTGTACGCCTGGGAAGCCGGGCGGCAGAAGCATCTGGTAGATAGGGCCTTGTTGTTGTTGGCTCTCGCCCTGCCTTCGTTGTCGCCTGCCGCTTTGCGCTCCCTGACAGTCGGACAGCGCAACAAGGAGTTGTTGTTGTTGCGTCAAAAAACGCTGGGGACGCAGGCACAGTGTTTTGTGCAGTGTCCCCACTGCAACGAGAAACTCGAATTCTCGCTCGATCTTCAGGTCCTACTGTCAAGGACTGTGGAACCATCTGTCCAGCCGGGTGAACCTGCGGAACAGGTTCATACATTGCGCGTCGATGACGTTACCCTCAGCTTTCGCCTACCGACGAGCGCTGATCTGGCATCTATCGCCAGTTCTGTCGATGCGCGCGAGGGAAGCCACCTTTTGATTGAGCGTTGTGTGGTGCAGGCTGCGCAGGATGATCAAGTAGTAGCTGCTCAGGACTTGCCGGGAAACATCCTTGAGGCGCTGGCCAGGTCGGTGAGTGAGCTTGACCCACTGGCCGAGATGGAATTGGCGCTTGATTGTCCCGCCTGCCAGCACCACTGGACGACGCTCTTTGATATCGTCTCATTTTTCTGGACAGAACTCGATGTGTTAGCGAAACGACTGCTGCGCGACGTACATATCATCGCCTCCGCCTACGGTTGGCGCGAAAGCGATATTCTTGCTCTGAGCGCGGCCCGCCGCCGGTATTATCTAGAGTTGATTCAATAATGTCTGATCTATTCACGAATCTAGCCGCACAAACCCTGAGCAGCAGCGTGGAGCTACAGCCGCTTCTTCCGCCGGTATTCGCCCCTGCTTCTCAGCTCAGCTCCGACGCAGCGCTGCTTCCCTCTGAAGACCAGCCAGCAGTGGCTATTGAAATTGCCCCATTTTCAAGCTCATCCTCCCTGTTTGCCGGTGAAATGACGGACGTGCCGGACATGGAACAAAGAGTTGAGGAAAGCGAATTTTCAGAAGAACAACCCATATTGCCAGACCTTGTGCCTGCATACGTGCAGCAGAATAGTATCTCCACGTTATCCTTACATCGTCTGCTCCACCCAGTGCATGAAGTCCAGGCTGATATGGAAGCAGTAGCGCCCCCATTCCTGGCAACCATTAATGAGCCCTTGTTAGAAGACATGCAGGCACCTCCTTTCTCAGACGCTGAAGCCTCGCGCACCAGGGCCATCCTCGCTTCTTTGCCTCCCTCGTCGGCTGATCGGCCCGTGCGAACTCATGAAATTGCCCAGGCCGACGCTATTCCCAATACTCCGGAGATACAGCCGTCTTTTACACTTGGGGAGGACACCGTGCCGACGGTGGAAGACTCATTGCATACTGCATCGGCAAAGGGTGACGCGGCGCGCACTGTACGCGAAGTATATTTATCCACTCTGGAGAGCGAAGCTTCTCGCTCCTACATGATACCGCCAGCAGCAGACAGGCCTGTTGCTCCCCTACCAGTCCAACCTGTGTCGCTAGCTTCACCGTCGCCTTCACAGCCATCAGCTCAAGCTGCACCTCCTGTGCGTTTTGATGACCTATCAGAAGATCAGCAGTTCTCATTAGCGGTTCATCCAACAGCGAAACCAGCGCTCTCGCCACTGCACGGTGATGGACGGATCGTGACGAACGCGGATGTAGCAATGCCTGAGCCGCAAAAATTGGTTGATCGGCAGAATAAGTGGACGGGCCGGAACCTGGTCTCGCCATCTGTGAGTCGGCCAGCATCCTCACTCCGGGAGGATCCGGTAGCTCCAATTGGGAATCCTGGACGCACTCCTTCGCAGCCACGCTACTCCCTAAAGAAAGCCCTGGCTGCTCCAGCAGCAACTCACCCGGCACGGCCCGCAGCGGTATCACCTGTAATTCCTTCAAGGTCGAATATCGATGAGGAGCCATCTGATTCCCTGCCTGGGAGTCAATTCATTGCCCCGGGCAGTTCAGCCAGGCGGGAGCGCGTTTCTATCACATCATCGTCCGCCTCCGCCGCTCCCGATATGCTATATGCGCCACCTGCGCTTCCAGTCCAGGAGGCCCCCCTGGCGAAGGCTGAGGTGCCGCCTGTACGCATCACGATTGGCCGCGTTGTCGTCCGCGCAACACCAGCCGCGCAGCCGACATCAACCCGCAAGCGTGTACTTCGTCCCGCCCAATCATTGAGCGAGTATCTGAAACAGCGAGAAAAAGGAAGTCGATGAGTAATTACCTGGCGATTGCCGCCGTTACAGCCGCCTTACAAGATATCATCCAGGACGCTGCCCTTGCTGCTGTTCCCGGCACCGATGTAACGATCAGACGTCCTGTTACCATCAATACCGATGGGCAGGAGAAAGCAGCAGTCAACCTGTATCTCTATCAGACTTCTCCCAATCTAGTCTTAAGCAATGCTGACCTGCCGACTCGCAACGGAAACGGCATGCTGGCTCGCCGCCCGCAGATGGCGTTGAACCTGGATTATCTCATCACCTTTCACGGCTCGGAGCTGTTCATGGAGCCGCAACGTCTGCTGGGGAGCGTGGTGACAGCTCTCTATGCCTATCCAGTCCTTGAAATTGATACCATTCGCCGTGCTATTGACAGCCGCAATTATCTGACCCAGGACACGATTTTTGACCAGCTAGAGCTGGTGAAATTTGGCCTCATCAACCTCAGCCTGGAAGAACTCTCCAAACTCTGGTCGGTCTTTTTTCAAATTCCCTACACGCTCTCGGTGGTCTATCGCGCCTCTCCCGTTTTCGTAGAGGCGCAGTTAGCTCCATACACCGTCAAACCGGTAGCCGAGGTTAAAATCGGACCGGTTCCTGCAAACCACGAGCCACTGGTGACTTTGGGCGAACAAATAGCGGGGAGCAAGCCCGGGTCGGAGGTGCCTTCCTGATGAAGACTTCAGTGCAAAAAAGCTGGCGAGAAGCGAACAAGGATTACTTGATGGCCTCTCTGGAACCTGTACGCAAGGCGCTTAAACGTGTTGCCGGCGATCAATCCTCGGAACCTGCCTCGCCTGTTCCGCCTCCGGCAATGGAACACCAGGCTTCATCCGCGCTCGATACCCTTTGCTCGTTATTCAATCTGTCGGCGTTCGAGCGAGACGTACTCCTGTTGTGTGCTGGCGTTGAAATAGATAGTGAGTGCGCGCAGTTGTGCGCGGTTATCCAGGGCGACCCACTGCGCAGTTACCCGACCTTCGAGCTGGCGCTGGCGACGCTTCCCGAACCCTACTGGTTTGCGCTCTCCCCGGTTGCTCCACTGCGTTACTGGAGGCTTGTCGAAGTCGAGGCCGGGCGCTCCCTCGTCTCCAGTCCACTGCGGGTTGATGAGCGCATTTTGCATTACCTGGTAGGCCTATCCTACCTGGATAAGCGGCTCTCGCACCTGTTCCAGCCATTATTCGCCACCGCTTCCCTGGTACCGTCACATCAGGCGCTGGCCCGCCAGATCGGAGCAGTATGGTCGTCATCGTCCGAAGGCGACGAGTTGCCAGTCGTACAACTGTGCGGTCCCGAAATCGCAAGTAAGCGCAACATTGCCGCAGCCATCGGTACCTTAGCCAATCAGCGCGTGTTGCTCCTCTCGGCGACAGCCCTTCCCGGTGCTGCCAGCGAGCTTGAAGAGTTTCTCCGACTATGGGAGCGCGAAGTTGCTCTGGATAGCTACATTCTGCTGCTCAATTGCCAGAACGTTGAGCCTGTTGATGCTGTGCGCGAAAGCATTATTGCTAACGTGATAGAAGCCACCAGAGGGCCACTTATCATTGCAAGCCGGGAGCGCCATGCCTGGTCACAGCGCCCGCTCCTGACCTTCGATGTGCGAAAGCCAACCCCCGATGAGCAATGGAAGCTCTGGCAGGCTGCGCTCGGAGAGCAGGCTGCTGCTCTGAATGGCCAGCTACAAAGGCTAGTCTCGCACTTTTCGCTCAGCGAGACCTCAATTCGTGCCATCTGGGCTGGCGTCCAGAGCCAGCTTGCTGTCGAGCAAGGTCAGTCAGCAGGCGTTGAGAACCTTGGAGCAGTGATGTGGGAAATGTGCAGAGCGCAGGCACGACCTGGATTAGGTGATCTGGCTCAGCGTATCGAGGTTGCGGCTACGTGGGAAGACCTGGTTGTACCGGATTTGCAGCGCTCTATCTTGCAAGAGATTGCCATGCATGTGCGCCAGCGCAGGCAGGTCTATGAGAACTGGGGTTTTGCCAGCAAGACAAATCGCGGTCTCGGCATCAGCGCGCTCTTCGTGGGCGTGAGCGGTGTCGGCAAAACGATGGCCGCTGAAGTATTGGCAAATGAATTGCGCCTCGACCTCTATCGAATCGATTTAAGCGCGGTCGTCAGCAAGTATATCGGAGAGACGGAGAAAAACCTGCGTCGTATCTTCGATACAGCCGAGGAGAGCGGAGCCATCCTGCTCTTTGACGAGGCAGATGCCCTCTTTGGCAAACGCAGCGAGGTGAAGGATAGCCATGATCGCTATGCCAACATCGAGGTCAGCTATCTCTTGCAGCGCATGGAAGCTTACCAGGGCCTGGCTATTCTCACGACCAATATGAAGGATATTCTGGACCCGGCATTTATGCGGCGCATTCGCTTCATCGTCCAGTTCCCTTTTCCTGATCTCACGCAGCGAACTGAAATCTGGCGTCGCATCTTTCCCCAAGTGGCACCAACCGAATGTTTGGAGGCTGAAAAACTGGCTCAACTCAATGTCGCGGGTGGCAACATCCGCAATATTGCCCTCAAAGCTGCCTTCATCGCGGCAGATGCCGGGGAGCCTATTCGCATGCAGCACCTGCTGCTCGCCGCCCGTAACGAATACGCCAATCTCGAAAAAACTCTGGCCGGCGCTGAAATAAAAGGATGGGAGCTGTGAATCAAAACAGAATCGACCTGCATATTGAAGAATTGATTCTGCGGGACGTGCCTAATGAGCTGCGCCATCGCGTTGCCGAAGCGCTTGAGCGCGAACTCGCGCGCCTGCTCGCTGAGCAGGAACTACCAGCGGCGGCAGCGCAGGGCGGGCATATCCCGCAAATCGATATCGGCCCTATAAACATCGCTGCGAATGCCAAACCAGACGTCATTGGCGCGCAAATCGCGCAAAGCGTTTATGGAAGCCTCTCAAACAAGGAAACGTAGCAGCCCAATGTACCGGCGAGGGAAAACCTGAACCAGTTCGGAGAAATCGCTAAAGCATTCTATCTATAAAAGAAGGGGGGAATGGGTATGCCATCATACTCACATGGCCCGCGCATACTCAAAGGGGCAATCGTCGCCATTGGTGAAACCAACGCGCAGCCGCAGACGATCGCGTTCCTCTATAATCCTGAAACAGTCAAACGCTCGCTTCAGCCGCAAACGGTCGGAGGAGACCAGGGAGAGCGTTCCCAGGTGGTGCGATACATAGGGGCACCCATAGAAACCATCGAGCTAGAGGTATATATTGACGCCATCGACGCGCTGGAACAGGGAGATAGCACGGCTGCGAACGCGGGTATCTATCCCCAGTTGGCCCTGCTCGAGCTGCTCGCCTATCCAGCAAGCCAGCAGGTGACGCAAAACGACGCGCTGCTCGCGACTGGGACACTGGAGATCGCCCCACTCGTCGCGCCGCTGACGCTCTTTGTCTGGGGACCGAATCGCGTGTTGCCCGTCCGTATCGCCAGCCTCTCGATCAGTGAGGAACTGTTTGACACCAATCTCAACCCCATCCGCGCGACCCTCTCGCTCAGCTTGCGGGCGCTCAGCTACTCTGATCTCGCTCCCGGCACGAGGGGCTATAACCTGTTCCTGGCCTATCAACAGGCGAAAGAGTCGATGGCGGCCCAGGGGCCGATCGGCGCGGCAAATACCGGTGTTCAATCCAGCCGCTTTACGTAAAAGGAGGTAATCGCTTTGTTTGACCCTACCAGTCGCTACTATGCGCTTGATAACACAAGCTATGTCGATGAGCATGGTCACCATATTACATATAAACAGCGGCGCTTTCTGCCACAAGGCATGCAGATGCCGCTGCTCACCGAGGTCACAGTAATGGCCGGGGACCGGCTGGACTTGATTGCGGCGCGCACGCTCAACGCACCGGATCACTTCTGGCGCATCTGTGATGCCAACAACGCGATGAATCCCTTCGCGCTAACCGACCAGGTGGGAAACGTTTTGCGCATCTCGCCGCCGCAATTTCAGGAACTGACATGAGCATAACGAGCATCCAACTTCAATTATGGATTGGTCGTGTGGTGCCTCAACCGGCAACGCGAGAACTGATGACCGCGCTGCAAAGCGTCGAAATTACGCAGAGCGAGACGGCTGGCTTCCAGATGAGCTTTCAGATAGAACGCTCTCCCTATATGAGTTCCGACTTCGCATTGATGACCAGTGATCTGCTGCAACCGGGCAGCCGGGTAGTCATCTGCGTCACGCTCAGCGCTACGCCGCGTGTCGTGATGGATGGCATCATCACGCAGCACCAGTTCTCCTACGATCAAAGTGGGGCCATGATGCTCACCGTCACCGGGGAAGATATCAGCCTGTTGATGGATATGTACGATGTTTCTCTGGAATATCCGGGCATGGGAGATGATGCGATTGCCCTGGCTATTCTGCTTAAATACGCGAGCTTTGGCATCACGCCCCTGGTCCTTCCTCCGCCCACTGGAGCAGTATCGCTGCCCGCCGAGCGCATTCCGCAGCAGAATACGACCGATAAGCAGTATCTCAACTCTCTCGCGGCAGAGCATGGATACGTCTTTTTCATCCAACCGGGACAGGCCCCCACGCTCAATACGGCCTACTGGGGGCCTACCAGCCGTATTGGCTTACCTCAAAAAGCCCTGACAGTTGATGCCGGGGCGGAGACGAACGTGCAATCCATCAACTTTAGCTACAATGCCCTTGTCGGCGGCCCGGTGCAGGTCTTCAGCTACGTCTCCGATGAAACATCAGAAAGTATTCTTCCGGTATTCACCTTGACAAGTACACGTGTGCCGCCGCTGGCCAGTCAATCCCCATTGATCTTCAATCAACCCTATGTGCGCAAGCAACTGCTCGATTATCAAGGCTCCAGTTACATCGATGCGTTAGCGCGCGCGCAAGCAATTACCGATCAATCCACTGATGCGGTGGTCATGGCCAATGGCACGCTTGATGTCCTGCGCTACGGCGCTATTCTGATGGCTCCCGGCCTTGTGGGTGTGCGCGGCGTAGGGTACAGCTACGACGGTTATTACTATGTGAACAGTGTGACGCATCATATCAGTGTGGGGCAGTATACGCAAGATTTTTCCCTGGCCCGTGAAGGTTTGGGTAGTCTTACACCAGGAGTGATACCATAATGCAAGGACCGATCACTACTTTTGGCTCTGGCGGCATGCCGGGGTCTATTGGAACGCTCGATAAATCAGGCAAACCCAATATCCGGCGCTTTTACGGCAAGTATCGCGGAAAAGTCGCGGATAACATCGATCCCCTCTTCCTGGGGCGTATTCTACCCATCGTTCCCGCCGTTTCGGACCTCCCATTGACCTGGGCCACGCCCTGCGTTCCTTACGCTGGGCTTGAAGTGGGATTGTGCGCCATCCCTCCCATCGACGCGAACGTCTGGATCGAGTTCGAGGGCGGTGATCCAGATTACCCCATCTGGACCGGCTGCTTCTGGGAAGAAGGACAAACTCCCCTCGGACCTCTCAACCCCGAAACCTTCATTTTCAAAACGACTTCTACCACTTTCGTCATACGGGAAGCTCCGGGCGGGGATGGGATCAGCCTGGGACTCACGTTCCTGGCCGGGGAAGCGCCCATCAACATCACGCTCGACGCCGCCGGTATTCAAATAGAAACCGAAGCCACCTTTGCCTTGACCAGCCAGGTGACCAATATCACCAGCGATGAGGTCTCGGTTGAAAGTGATGATACCAATTTCTCCGGGGCCGCCCTGACGGTTGAGAGCGATGAGACCAACGTTGCAGGCGAGTCGCTGACCATCGAAAGCGGAGAAACCAACATTGCAGGCGAGTCGCTGACCATCGAAAGCGTGGAGACGAATATTGCAGGGGAAGCTCTTACCATCGAGAGCCTGGAGACCAACATCGCCAGCGCCTCAACCGATATCGAGACGGGCGAAATGAATATCGCGGCACCTGCGATTTCCGTTGAAGGAACGCTCGATGTTGTGGGCGTGATTACCGAGGATGGATTGCCCGTAATGGTTATTCCTATTTGATGTATGCCTGTTGATAAGGGGGAACACAATCTATGTATATCGCGTATCCATTGCGCGTGACCGATGAAGGCCTCATCGCGACCGCCGGATATAGTCAGCACATCGAACAACTCATCGAACAGGTGCTGTTCACCATGCCCGGCGAGCGCGTCAATCTGCCCGATTTCGGCACTGGCATCACCCAGCTCATTTTCAATCCCGGCAACACAGAAATGGTTGCGGCAACCCAATTTCTCGTGCAAGGTGCCCTGCAACAATGGCTTGGCAACCTCATCCAGGTACAGGCCGTGCAGGTCGTTGCCGAAGACTCGACCCTGAGCGTCACCATTCAATACATCGTTAAGCAAACGAAACAACCGCGCATTGCAACCTTTACCCGCTAGTAAACTGTATGTTGAGAGACAAAGATGAATGAAATCTGGATGGCCCCACCCGAAATTGACTACCTGGCCAAAGATTACGCCAGCTTTCGCCAGTTGATGCTCGATCATCTCGCTTTACGAGTGCCTGGTTGGACTGAACGCAGCGAGGCGGACCTGGGCATAGCGCTCGTGGAGGTTCTAGCCTACGTCGCCGACTATCTCAGCTACTATCAAGATGCTGTCGCCACCGAGGCCTATCTTGGCACAGCGCGCCGCCGCCCGTCGATCAAACGGCACGCGCGTCTGCTGGATTATGTGCTGCACGAGGGGTGCAATGCGCGGGTATGGGTACAGGTACGGGTCAGCGAACCTCTCACCCTGCCCAAGGCCACGCAAATGTTGACGCAGGTCAGCGCATCGATGCCGACCATCCCGCCCCATTCGGTTGCCTACGACGAAGCTCTGCTGGGGCAGACAAAAGTGTTTGAAACGATGCACGCCATCCGGCTGTTTCCGGCCCATAACGAGATCTCTCTCTATGTCGAAGAAGGTGAGGAGTCAGCGTTGCCCCAGGGTGGCACGAGCGCTATCTTATTGAATCCTGAAGATGAACACCATCGGGGCTTATGGCTCAAACCGGGGGATGTACTGATTTTTGAGGAGGTCAAGAACGCCACAACCGGCGCGAAGACAGGAGTTGACCCGTCGCGTCGCCATGCCGTGCGCCTGACCGGCATCTTGCCGGGCAGAAAGGGAGGCAAACATGTACTGCATGTTACGTGGTCTGATGCCGATGCTCTGCCATTCCCTCTACGCTTGGCCGTGCGCCAGCAAGGAGATATCATCTCCGGCATCTCTGTGGCGCTAGGCAATATCGTGCTGGCCGATCACGGTCTGACAGTTCGACATGAACTGCTTCCACCCGTCTTGTTGCGCCAGCGCTATCGCCCCTATTTGCGCCAGACCGGCCTCACCCATTCCGTTCCCTATCAGCACGAGCAGGCTTTGCAGCAGTCCGCCAGCGCGGCGCTGCTGCAAGATCTGCGCTCAGCCCTACCCGTCATATCGTTGTTTCAACAGAGCCGCTCTGCACCACTCAAGGTAGATGCACAGCTCGAAGCCAACCTGCATAATTTCAGTGTATCGGGCCGTCTGCGCCAGCAGATGAGCGCCGAGGGGATTGTGCTTTCGCCCGGAACGTCCATCCGGGCGGTACCCGGAGTTGGCTGGGAACTGCATGATACGCTGCGAAAGCGTCATTGGTTGGTTGTGCCAGAGGGACAAACCCTGAACTTCACCACGTTTAACCCCTGGACGCTGCGGCGCGACCTGCTCAGCAGCGGCTCCCTCGACTGTGATTTCGTGGTGGACATGGAAGAGGATAGGCAGGCCTATCTCCGCTTTGGCTATGGCACGCAGGGAAAGCAGCCGCAACCTGGAGACCGATTCCAGGCAACCTATCGCGTAGGTGGTGGCGAACTGGGCAATGTAAGCGCCAATACCATTACTCACATTGTGTCGGCGGAGGCGGCCATTACCTGCGTGCGCAATCCTCTTCCGGCCTCGGGTGGCAGCGACCCTGAATCGATTGAAGAGGTGCGCGATGTGGCCCCCTACGCCTTTCGTGCGCAGCAATGCTGTGTGGCTGAAGAAGACTATGCTACTATCGCTATGCAGCATCCACAGGTGCAAAATGCCGTTGCTCGCTTGCGCTGGCTCGGCAATCGGCCTGTCGTCTGTATCTACGTGCAGCGCAAGCAGGGAAAGCCGGTGGATGCTGCATTCATGGCCGAACTGCGCGCCTTTCTTGATGCGTACCGGCTGACAGGTCACGCCCTTGAGATACGCGCTCCATACTTTATAGGACTGCGCATCTCGCTATGTGTCCAGTTACAGCGTTACGCCGCCAGCAACGTGGTGGGGCATGCCCTGGTCAGGGCCTTGAGCAACAATGCCAACGGCTTTTTCTTTCCCGATAATTTCACCTTCGGTCAGCCCATCTATCAGAGCCAGCTTATGGTGGCTATCGCGGCTGTGCCGGGGGTTCAGCAGGTCGAGATACAGCAGTTTTGTCGTTTCGATGCTCCTTCAGCAACCTGCGTCGAAGTTGTTTCACCCGGTCCGTTGGAGATAGTTTGCCTGGATAATGACGAAACCGCGCCTTCCAATGGCATACTGCATATTCACCAGAAGGGTGGCTTATGAACGATTTACCTGCCTATACGCGCTGGAATCCTCCAGGGCGAACTGAACTTTCCTATCGCGCTGGAACCTATACGACCGTACTCCCGCGCCTGGTAAACTATCTGACGGAACACGAGGACTCACAAAAACAGCTTCCAGCTCTGCAGTTGAATGGCGACCCGGAGGAAAACTGGGGCGTTGGCCTGCTCCAGGCCTGGGCAATCGTCATCGATGTGCTGACATTTTACCAGGAGCGCATCGCCAACGAGGGCTACCTTTCTACGGCAACCGGGCGGCGTTCGATACTCGAGCTGGCGCGCTCAACCGGCTACGAACTGCGCCCTGGCGTTTCGGCCAGCACCTACCTTGCCTTCACCGTCGGCCCAGCCAGGAATGGCACGTCGTTAAGCTGTGTCATCCCTGCAGGGACCGCCGTGCAGAGCGTTCCCTTGCAGGGCCAGCAAGTACTCTCATTCCCCGACCCTGGGAAGCCGCCTGCCCCACCGCAGCTTCCGCAAACCTTTGAAACCAGCGAGGAATTTGAAGCGCGCTCGGAATGGAACTCGATCTTACCGGCGAAAAGCGCCAGCGCGGGCGGGCGCACCTTCCGCCCCGGCACAACATCTTTGCGCCTGGACGGCATAAAAACGAATCTGAAACCGGGTGATTACATACTGCTCATCGGTGATGATCTCTCCTATACCGATCAAAATCGGCCCTGGATATTTGCCACTCTGCAAACGGTCGAGCCTGATCCAAATCAATGGTATACTCAGGTCTCCTGGGAGAGCGATATTCGGCGCAGCGATGATCTGACACCCATCAATAACCCGCGGTTCTTTGTCTTCCGCCAGCAAGCTAAACCTTTCGGTTACACTCGCGGCGGTGTTTCCTATAGCCAAAGAGATGCATCAGATTGGTCGCCGAGCAGCATCGGCCTGCCTGAAGCACCCGTTCACGCACTCATCCAGCATAAAAGCGGCAGTCTGTTTGCCGCTACAGATAACGGTATATACCGATCCTCTAATGATGGCGAGACCTGGGAGGTAGCCAGTTCTGGCCTGATGAAATTGAAAGTGCAGGCCCTTGCCACTACCGAAGATGGCATTCTTTACGCTGGAACCAGTAATGGCGGCGTGTTTTTCTCCGACGATGCCGGTAACAACTGGCGGCTGATTATGAGCAAGCCCAAGCGGCGGGTCGGCCTGCTCGCTCTCCTGCCTTTGCCGAGGCCGAAGGATACGTCTCTGCCAAAGACTGTCATCCGCGATCTGACGACCTATAGCGACGGTAAAACGCAGTACCTGGCGGCGGCAACCGATGAAGGCGTTTTCCAATCTCCCGACGGAGGGCTGAGTTGGGCGCGACCCCCCGCCGAGGTCTCGCAGCAGGAAGTTACCAAACGTGGAAGCGCCTGGGCGTTCGCCTCGATGAAAGGGCGCGTACCCTTTGTAGGCATGGATACCGGCGTCTATCCTGTCGCAGTAAAGCAGGGCGTCAACTGGCGTCTTATTGGCTCGATCGTCGCGATAATTCTCGCTGTTTTCGCCCTGATTCTTCTGGTTCTCGGCATGCTGAATGATACTGTTGGCGCGCCTCCACCACCGCCGCTGGGACAGTATATAACCGGCCCTCCCACGCCGTGCGAAATCCACGGCTGCGTGGCTGGCTTTCCCGCTTACCAGGTTGCTTTGCTCGGCCTATTCTTCGTTGATATTTTTCTGCTCGCCGTTTTCCTCATCGTTGGCCAGAGGCCACTGCTCGATGAGAAAAACAGCAAGTTTACCTGGCTGATCCAGCACTGGCATGGCTTGCGTAGCGTGGCGCTCATCAGCGTTATCGTGTTTACATTGCTATATATTCCTGTGGCTCTTAGCTATAGCCCACAGTTGAGCGACAGTCAATTTGGGCTATTTCTCTTCAACTATGGCACGCTGTTTCACAGCTTCATGCGCTTTCTCATTGTCGTCTATTTCGTCCTCGCGGTGCTGTTCGCTATTTTCTTGCTCATTCTATGGCTCCTTCCGCGCCCCCGGCAGGCAGGGCTATCTATAACTGTGCGGGCGTTGACTTTCCTGAGCGATGGCACGCTGCTCGCAGGCACGAGCCAGGGAATCTACCGCTCGCGTGATAGCGGGCAAAGCTGGGAATGGGTCCAGCATGGCCCGGCGACCTCTCTCTTTACTCTCCCTGTGGAGGCCAACCTGTGCGTAGAAGACCTGAACACTGGCCATCTTCCCGACTCACTGAGCAGCATCTTTGCCAACAAAGGCCTTGAACTCCCGGCGGAGGCCGCATTGTCCACTGTAATTGCCGGTCAACTCTGGCAGCTTACCGCTCCCGATAGTCCGTCGCTCTACACGCTATCCATACAGCAGAATCAGATGCGCGCTGCTCTTGCCGCCGATATTCGGGCATTCGAGACCCGCGCGACACCATTTCTTTTTGTCGGCACCCAGGATGGGCACGTCTTTCAGGCACGCGCGGATGCTGAAAACTGGACTGAGTTTTCAAACAACCTGGAACTTTCTCAGGTCCAGGTACTGCTTGCGGCCGCTGGTGGCCTCTTCGCAGCAGGTCAGCCCGGGAGCGCCGGGGCAGAGAACCGGTGGTCACGTTTTCAACTGCGGGAACACAAAGTTGATCTGGATAAACGCTATCCCACGCTCGCCGCAAATAGCTGGGTGGCGCTGCGTCAGAATGACAAACTTGCTGTCTACAACGCTATCTCGGTTGGCCCAGGCGCGCGCAAAGATTTCGCAAGGGGTAAGGATTTCACCAGCATAACGGTTGATGGCCCTGAAGACCTCAGTTCCTTTGACCGCAATATCACAACTATCCTCATGCAGAGCGAGCAGTTGCCTCTATTTGACGATCAGCCAATCGAGGGTGACACTCTTCCCTTAGGGAGTTTCGTACCAGGGCTAACCCGGGGACAGAAGTTGCTTGTAAGTGGCAAGCGCCTTCGGTTACGCGTCACCGGACAACTCGCCGCCCCTCTTCAGCTCGTGTCAGTCGATGGCCTGCGGCAGGCAACGTTTTCCACAGATGATACGCTGGTCGTAATAGGGAGAACTGGCACAAATACTCCAGACGTTTATACATGGCAATTGAGGGATAGAAACGGTTTTGTGGGCAGCTTTACCGCCTCCAGTGTGGTAATTAGCTACGAGCCTGCTCACGACCAGGATGAGGTCGTGAGCGAGTTAATTACGGTGCTTGATGTAAAAGGGCAAGCAACGACGACTCTGACGCTTGCGGCTCCGCTCAGTAATGTATACGACCGCTCCAGCACTACCCTCTGCGCCAACGTCGTGCCTGCTACACACGGTCAGACCATAGAGAACGAGGTGCTTGGCAGTGTGGACATGCGCCGGGATACGCGCCGCTATATGCTCAAACAGAAACCGCTTACCTATACATCCCCGGTTCAGGCCGAGGAACACCTGCCCGATACCCTGCAGGTACAGGTCAATGGCATGCCCTGGCACCAGGTGTCCTGGCTCTACGGATTGAGTACCAATCGGCGGGCCTATGTCGTGCAGAACGATAGTCAGAACAACACCTGGCTCATTTTTGGCAATGGAAACTATGGCGCACACCTGCCGAGTGGACGAGAACACATCACAGCGACCTATCGTATCGGCAGTGGCGAGGTAGGCAATGTTCCCGCCAATAGTCTGACCACGTTGCGCAGGCGTCCCCCAGGCATCCAGAGGGTTACAAATCCTATTCCAGCCAGTGGCGGCTCAGACCCCGAATCGAATGACATGGCGCGCATCAATGCACCCCTGCATGTGCAGCAGACTATGCAGCGTATCGTCTCTTTCAATGATTACGAGCATTTCGCGCGCGCCTACGCCGGTATCGGTAAAGTGCAGGTGCAAGCGCTCTGGAATGGTCGTCGTCACCTGGTATACATGACCATAGCCAGTGAGGATGGATCAGAGATCGACAAGACCTCGATCTTCTATCAGAACTTGCAGCGTGATGTCCGCTGCGCCGTACTCTCGCCTGCCCAACCTGTAGAGATCGCCCCTTGCGAGACGCTCCATTTCCAGGTGGAAGCCGACATTGTACTTCAATCTGATTACGACGCAAACACCGTGAAAGCAAATGTCATGCAGCAGCTCACCCAGACCTTTGGCTTCAACGCCCGCCAGCCTGGTCAGTCGCTTTCCGCATCCGAGGTCATTGTGACCATGCAGGGCGTAAGCGGCGTCATGGGTGTCAAGCTCAAGGCGCTCTATATCAAAGGCCAGCAAGTAGCACTTAACCGTGTCCTTGAGGCCAAAGTGGGACGATTAGAAGCAGGAACGCTTCGCCCGGCCCAATTGCTACTGTTTGATCCCAACGTGCAAGGCAGAACGCTCACTGTAAGCTGAGATGACGTATTGACTTGTCGTTTGTATGTTGAAGATAATAAGGATAAGGAAGGAGATCGCCATGCATGCATTCTCATCAACAAAGAGCAGTCAGAGCGATCCATCAACGGCGCATGCTGGGGATATTACGCCGACTATGCAGAGAGGGGGCAGCAGTCCCTTTGCCTGCAATACTGCCATAGAGCAGCCACTCTCCCAACCGGCTCCCAGACACCAGGATCAGCGCCCGGCTTACTCCCTTGCCTCGCTACCCGTGCTTCCTCCAGCGGAAGGTGGGGGGCAGGCTTCCTTGTCCGAACCTTTACAGGCTGCTAGTAATGCTTCTGCCGACCTGCAAACACAGGGGAAAAGCCTCTCTTCGCTTATCCATGAAGCGCACACCGATGGCGCGGAGGGAATCGACGCAGCGGTACGTCAGCCGCTTGAAGAGCAGTTAGGATACGACCTGAGCCGTGTGCGCGTGCATAGAGGCCCGGCTTCGGCACAGGCCGCCCGGGCGCTTCATGCGCAGGCGTTTACTCTTGGCCGGGATATTTATCTTGGCGAGCAGGCATACAGACTGGACACGCGAGAGCGTACCCGGCTCCTGGCGCATGAGAGCATACACACCATCCAGCAGAAAGATGCTCCAGTTGCCCCGCAAACGTCGCTACAAATAAGCAAGCCGGGTGACGCTGCTGAAATCGAAGCGGAACGCATTGCATCTTCACTTATTCCACCAACTGTTCATCAACCGCTTTCTGCTGCATCGACCCGGCCTGAACAACTGCAACGTGTGCATCAAAGCATTTCCAGGCTCGCGGTGCCCCTCGTACAATGCGCGACGACCATCAACGCGCAGCAGTCAATTGCCCATAACGGAACCTTTAAAATCAAATTTGATCCGTACAAAGATTCATACAAGGGAGTTCAGGAAGTCGGCATGGAGGGAGAAGTGAGCTTCACCCCGGATGATGCGGATGCGGACGCAAACGTTTATCCATCAGATGATATACGGCTCCTTCAGACCAGCAAATTAACCCTGCTAGGTACTACAACGAACTACAAGTGGACAGGGACGGAGAGAAATCGTAACAAGGTGAGATCGCCAGGTGGTTATTTCGTCGATACGAGCTATGGCCCTCTCCAGCCGCGTCAAAAAGATACTGATCCGCGTGTCTCCCCTTTTTATGCAGATGTGAAAGGAAATTACGGTCAGCAGGATGTTAAAGCCGGCCAGCACGGCAAGAATACCGGCGGTGTGAAAGCCGCGCTGCTCAAAGACAAACCGGCAAGCGAATACCCGGCCCATTTCTTTTATGAGACGGTGGCAGTAGCAAAGGGAGACAATGACAACCCTTATGAATACCATTATGGGGTTGTGCAATGGAATTTCGATGTGGTGAATGTGAATGTAAACAACGCTGCCGATGGCATTCAAAATGCGCAGGCGACGATTCAAGGTCTAACTCCTGATATGCCTCTCTCAAATGACTATACTCAGGCTGTAGAGGCTTTTGAAAATGCATATAATGTACCCCAGCCTGCTCCTCCGCCAGGGCCAGCTGTCGGATCGAAACGTGGAGGAGGCACCGGAGGCAAGAAAAACAAGAAAGGCAAGAAGAAAAAGATATAAGTACGTGATAGACAAGGGAGATAGCTTATTATTCTCGCCGTTGTAGGCTATGCTTTTGTAAGTTTTACTGAGTTGAGCAACTATGCAAGAGAAACAAAAAGAACGCTTATACAACCTGCTACCCACCATCTACCGCATCCGCGATGCGCAGCAAGGTGAACCCCTGCGCGCGCTCATGGACGCCCTCGAAAGCGAATTTCGCATTGTGGAGCAAGATATTGACGCGCTCTACGATAACTGGTTCATTGAAACGTGCGACGATTGGGTCGTTCCCTACATAGCCAGTCAAATCGGCGTCTTTAGCCCTGGCGATACCAGAGAACTCTTCGCCAGCCAGCGCCGTCAGGTCGCAGACACCATTGGCTATCGACGGCGTAAAGGCATGGCCGCCATACTGGAACACGTCCTGCGCGACGTCACAGGCTGGTATGTGCGCCTGCTCGAGTACGGCCAACTGCTCTCGCTCACGCCACATCTGCGCAACATCGACGACCGGGGCCGATTTGTTGATCTGCACCACGCGGCTGAACTGACCATGCTGGGTAGCCCCTTTGAATCCACGGCCCACACCATAGATATCCGCCGCGTATCTACCGCCAACGATGGATCCCAGAACCACGCCTTGCAAGGCAAATATGCGCCCGATAATATCGGCGTCTTCATCTGGCGTTTGCAAAGCTATCTCATGAGCCTGGTTCCCGCCCGAGCCATCACACAAAGCGGCGAACGCGACCTGCCGCCCGGCTGCTTCACCTTCGACCCTCTCGGACGCGACATGCCCTTATTCAACCAACCGCAGGCGGTAAATGGCCTCGCTGAGCGACCTGGCCCCATCAACTTACCAGCTCCCATCACCCGCGCCGCTTTCGCCGAAGACCTGCAGGAATATCGAGCGCAGCACCGTCACTTCACGTTAGAAGAGGGCCTCTTTACCGATGAGGACTTCTCGCGCAATAGCTTCTACTATGGTCCTGAACGCAGCCTGTGCGTCATACTGAATGGCGAGCCAGTTCCACCACGCCTGGTCATCAGTGCAGACCTGAGTCAGTGGAATCCGCATCTCGGAAGCGGCCAGGAGCGCGAACATACGGTTGCTATTGATGTCGCACTTGGTCGCCTGCGTCTGTTTCACAAGCAGTCGCTAACCGATGAAGATGCAGTCGAGGTAAATTACTGCTACGGCTTTAGCGGCGACCTCGGCGGTGGACCCTACACCCGCACGCCGCCCCAGACTCAGGCTTCCAGGCAGCGTATCAACGTGCTTAAAGGCGGGAAAGTCAGTACCCTTCAGCAGGCCCTGAAGGAGTGGGAAACCCGCTGTACCTCCTGGATGCAGCAGCATTCGGCGAGCGAGGACACCCTGTTGGACAGATTCCGCTGCGCTATTCACATCGTAGACAACGGCTTTTATGAAGGCGACCTTACCATCGATCTGCTCAAAGATGCTGACCTCGTGATTGAAGCTACCGACGGCGTGCGCCCCGTAATTTCTGGAAATCTCACCGTTAACAGTAAGCAGGCCGACACTCACCTGCAGCTCAGCGGTCTCTGTATCGACGGCAAACTCCAGATCAATGGCAGCCTGAACCTCGAGGTTCTGCATTGCGTGCTCATGCCTCACGGTCTGGAAGCGCAGCATCATTCTTTCAACACAGCTCCCACCCGGATCAGCATCGATCACAGCATCAGCGGCCCAATCCACCTTCACAACGTCAAAAGCGAACTGCAAGTGAAAGATAGCATCATCGACCATGCCCCCGGCCTCGCCATCGACACCGTTCATCCTGAGAGCGGAAACGGCCCACTTATCGATCTCGAACGTGTCACCATTTTCGGCCAGGTTCATGTCCAGGAACTCTATTCAGCTCAGGATGTCATTTTCAACGCCCCTGTGGAAGTGCAGAATCAGCGCTGCGGCCTTATCAGTTTCAGCTACATACCCCCGTATTCTCATACCCCGCGCCGCGAACATTGCCAACCACAACCCACCGTCCACTCTCATAACAATACGCACGTGTCAGAAGCTCAGAATCAGGGTACACCCGACGAAGCGATCTATCCGCTTTTCACTTCAACCCGTTACGGCAATCCTGCCTATGCGCAACTGGACTTCCGGTGTTCGCCGCATATTCGCCGGGGCGCATCCAACGGTTCGGAAATGGGCGCATTCAACAGTCTCCGGCAAGCGCAGCGCCAGGATAACATTTCCCAGATGCTTGATGAATACCTGCCTTTCGGACTGGACGCGGGGGTATTCTATGTGACGTAGGCTGCTTCAGGAAGCGCCGGATTCTATCGTGATTTGCAAAGCCCTGGCAGGTTCGCAAGCTGGATTGACCTGCAGTGCCTGCTTCAAATACTCCAGCGCCGTCTGCCGATCTTGCAACTGGTAGTGGCAAACCGCCATGTTGTACAGGGTAGTAGCGTCGTGGCCAGATATCTCGATGGAATGTTGCAGGTAATTCAGGGCTTCGGAAAACTGCCCCATAGCATAGAGCAGCACTCCGAGCGAGAAGGCGAGATCCTGTTCTTCCCCGATGGGGTAATAGAGTTCCCATACATGCTGAATGGCCTCATGCAGTTCTTGTAACAGTCCTCCGGTGGCTTCTTTCACCTGCTCGAACAAGATGGGAAAGCAGCTCAGGAAGATGGTACTGTCCCAACCGCTTATTCTAAAATATGCTAGAAGTTGCCTCAGACTCAGGTTGGCGTAGGTAGCCTCTAAACCTTCTCTCAACACAAAGAAGTCGTCGGGACCTCCTTGCTCGATAACGTCATGGAATACCTGGGACGTTTCTGCAAAGCTGTTAGGATGCTGGCCCAACAGAAAGGCGCAGATATTCAGGTATGTATGATGTGCTGTATACAACGCCTGCCCACCCTGGCCGCGCACGTACTCGCCAATCGCATGATAGTTTACCATCATAGAAAAGCACACGGCTGAGCTGTTGCCATGTAAACTTATGTGGGCAGCCTGCCGCCCGAGCAGATCATCCTGGTGGCTATCCCCTTTGTCACTCGAAAGCAACAATAGTTGACCGCGAGCGAGACCGCGAAAAAACTGGAGGCAGCGCAGCGAAGCAAGGGGAAAAAGAAAGGTCGTATCTGAGAGGTGCTGCTGGTAGTTCTGCAAAATCTGATTGAAGTTGGGATCATCATAATATGCGGACGTTGTGGGATAGGCGCGGTATGTCACGGAGAGGCGGTAGAGCAGTTCTGGATCGTCCAGGTCGTTTTCAGCCTGGGAAGAAACTGTCGTAAGCAGGCACTCAGCAAACTGGCCCTCTTTAAGCGTAAAACAATCCTGGGGCAGGCTATCAAGCACATAATTTGCCAGCAAAACGAGCGGCTGCGTAACACTGGCTGCAGAGAGGGTAGTTTGTGCGTGGAGCAGCAGGAGTTCCTGGGGATGGTCGGCATCAAAGGTGGCGAAGTCCAGAACGCCTTGTTCGACGAAAGGACAGAGCCGGTCATGGGCCTGCCATGAGGCCAGGTTTTTAACAGATAAATCAGTCATTATGTATTTGAAGGGCCTATCGCGTAGTGTAGATGACTTGTATAAACTGAGAAAGTGTTTCAGGAACTGGTAAGCAAAGCGACCGGAGCCAGAGCCGAGTTCAATGATGTAGAAAGGTTGTGTATTCTCATCGGAGTGAGGATTGGCCTGGGAACACTCCTGGAGAAAGCCGAATACCACCCTGGCATATGCTTTCGTAATAAAAGGATTATTGGTGATGTAATGAGGAACAGCCACTTTACTCCAGGCCTGTACGCCCTGCCGCTCATAGAAGCTTCGTTGAAGCTTCCAGAGAAGCGACCGGGAAAGGCGCTGATCTTGTTCCAGCACATATCCTTTGTCGTTTGTTTGAGCGGATGAAGCAATTTCTATCCATTGAGGTAAGGCTTGGGTAAGTGTATCTGTTTGCCCTGTCTCATCAGTAGCTATATCCGTCGAGGCAGAAAAAGGGTCAGGCGTCTGCACAGAGGGGGGGCCGCCCCCATTGCTACTGTCCCTGCTTTGAGGCTCTACTGGAATACGGGCAAGAGAGTGAGCCAGCCGTATGCCGGGACGCCGGGTTATTGGCGCGTTATGCTCATCAGGAGAATCAGGCGACGACGGTATGGTCTCAGCACTCTGATGAGGACGTGGATCAATCATGATAAATCGCTTTCATAAGGGAAAGAGTTTGGCGAAACATTCGCCAAACTCCTCTTTGAGAAGTTCAAAAGAAACGCACATTGAATCGTCATGAAAGTCTTCCCTCTATAGTTACTTCCTGGCTTTCTTCTTTGGATGCTCATCCTCGGGAGGTTGTTGTCCTTGTGCCCCTGGAGGAATCGCTATGGGAGGCGGTTGCTGTTGAGGAATCACCACCGGAGGCTGCTGTTGTTGGGGAGGTACCACTGGTGGTACTTGTAGAAGCGGCAGCGGTTGCTGCTGTTGAGGGAGTACTGCAGGAGGTGCTTGTGGTGGTGCCGGGAGTTTTGACCTGATGTAGTGAATGAGTCCCGCGGTTGGTGTTGCGCCTTCAAATTCGTTACGAGCCGTGGTTGATTGTTGCTGGGTCAGTGTTGTTTGCATATTGGGAAGCTGGTCAGGAAAACGTGCTTGAACTGATTGTAATGGTCCAGTAGGTATGGCTTCTTGATTTTGGGCTTCTTGCATCACGGCGTTCCGAATCTCGTCATCAGTACTGGCTTTAGTGAGGCCGGATGTGCTAATTTTAAATTCGAAGGTTGCGTGCGTCTCATAGTACTTCCCCTGGTCGTCGTTGTTCAGTGGAGGTATTTGTTTAGGATTGGCAAGCTTCTGCACCTCCGCTGTATAAACCCGATAATCTGTACTGAATTTATTACCCGGGACAGTTGCCGAAAAAGGCTCTGGAGCTTTTGCACCTTGCTTTATAAGGGCCTGGGGATTGCCAACTAGATCATACTGACGTAATAACTCTTCGTCTATCTCTGATCGAAGAGTAGCTGTGTGCGTTTGGTGTTTTTTCTCCATCGTTCCGCCTGCCAGTGAAGGGAGGCCAGCGCCGTACTGTGGGTTTGCATTATACGGAGAGAACAATCCTTTCACTGGCAAGATCAGCGTATCTCCCTGGGTTCCCTGTAATGTGCTGACAGCGTATAACTTCTGCCTGTTGTAGGTCCAGGTCCACCCGTTACCTGCAGGTGGCATATTTTTGGGATTATTTGATATCTCTCCTGTAGCTAGCTTGATCCACGGATTGATTTTCCCTTCCAGTTGAAGTGTATGTCCTTGCAGGCGCAAGCGAAATTTACGAAACGGTAACTCTGACGATAATGTTGCGCCCAGGCGGTCGAGCGAATGCATCGAGCGTATCGCCTCCGGGTGAGCAATACCGGGGAGAACGAGCGTCTTTCCCTTCATGGCAGCCCGTTCCCCGGTGCCGGATGCTGCTTCTGCTGCGAGCGACTCAGCATTCCTGGTTGGATCATCAGATACGCCAAATTCTACAGGGCCAGTACGAGCAGCAGGCAGCACCTCATGAAGCAGCGCTGGTGAGAATGGAAGCGCGTGCTGAGGTTGATCGACTGTCACGTTTTGTTGGTTCCAGGAACCTTTCGGCGAGACCAGTTGACTATTATTGTCTCTAGTCAACCGGTTGTGCGGCGTCGATGGAGGATGCGGAACATCGCCAGGCAGGAGAGAAAGTGTTCTAAGTGAGTAGCCTTTGCCTCTTACTGGAGCCGGGCTGCGTGGCTGCTCCTGCTCTCCATCCAACTTAGCTGTGGCAGAAGCTGGAGGAGGATGCAGATTGCGAGAAGCAAAAGGATGAGCCTGAGAAACTGCTCGCTGTTCGGATGATGATGCAATTGTATTGCTTGCTGAATTGAAGAATGGTCGATACATGTCTAGAACCATACCTTTCGAGTGACAGGCAATTACAATTGCTTTCAGTATTTAACGCTTCACCAGGATGGATTACACTTCAAAGTATAACCTGCACTCTATGATTTCGCAAGCAATGGAGCCTACCGGGCAGGGCTTTCCAATTCTAGAGAGGGGATGAAAAAGACGTGACCTTGGGGGAAGATGCCTGTCAAACGCGCATCGGCTCTCCTACCAGTCTCCTTGCTCAACTCAACAGCACCGTCTTGCGTCTCATGGATCGCATTGGCGTTCGCAATGTCCCTCGACAAATGGGTTATTTTGATGCCCATCCTGGACAAGCGCCCGCGCTTGTACTCACCGGCTCGTGTAGGGTGTTTTAGAATTGGAAAGCCCTGGCCGGTACAGGTCCGGTTTATGTTTTTGCATAGCGTCCCTCGAGAATGGCGCGGGGAGAAAAGGTCTGCACATAGAGTCGTCCACAAGGCAAGCAGCGCACTGACGTGACGGTGATCCCGGTGCATCCCAGTTCCTTTCAAGCGTGTCTGAACCACCAGCTTATTGCCCGTTTTCGGCCATGCTTGAGCCAATGGGCCAGCCCTGGGCTGGGTAGTGCGGATACCGCATGTGCTGCTCCCGTTTGCGCGAATACCTCACCTTCTCGCTCATTTCCGCTGAGGCAGCCAGCCCCTGCAGCTGCTGCATTTCCTTGAGGACGCCAGTGGGGCCGTCGTGTTTGAGGGTGTGTAACTGCTCCTGCAACAACTTGACGGCAGAGGTACGCGCCTCTTGCATCAGCTGGCCGATGCCAGCGATGTACTGGGCAGCATGGGCAAAATCGAGCAGACGGGTGGCATCAGCACGATGTCTTTGGATAACGTCTTGAAGCCATGCGGCTCCATCCTGAAGGGCCGCTACCTCGGTGGCTTGCACCACGACCCGCCGTCACCCTGGCAATGCGTACACGCCAGGCTTCGGTCAGATCACTCTGCTTCATCTGTCGCCTCCTTCTTGCCTCTTTCCTCTCTCTTATCACCTTTCTTTCCATGTTCTGGCTTGATGGCTCCCTTTGCGAAAAAATGAACCGCACCCAGCCGACACTGGATGATTGACAAATTATTGCCAATGGCAGAGCTTTTCTTTGTTTCGTATAGAGAACACCTGCCTCTCTTGTTTTTTCGCCAGGCATTAGGTATAGTAGCTCCAGCAGCAATTCCAGTGACTATCAACCTGCCCTGCTGGTTGAGCGAACACTATTGTTCAAGGATACAGGGAGAAGGCAAGTGTTTGGATAGGTGCAGGCAGGTGGTCAGGGAACAAAATGCCTGTGAACACTTTTGCTGGGCGCTCTCATCTCATCTGTGAGAGTACGGAATCCGCTTTTGAGGCCGCTTTCCAAGCAGGCTGTCGCGAGTTCGAGTCCCGTTTCCCGCTCTTGACACATAGGAAGCCACTTCCTAAGTGGCTTCACTGGAAGCAGGCAGGAAAAGCGTCTGAGGAAAACGTGCTGAAAAGTCGTTCAGTGCGTACCTGCCTCAGAAACCGATGAGTACCTGCCTCGTCTGAGGTCAAAAACTGATACGAAACGGTGTGCGTACCTGCTTCTCTCTGGTGAATGCCTCTCAACAATGGAGGTCTTCCCGTGCCATTTGATTCTCCGGCCAAAAAGCAAGGCCAGTCTTCCCGCAACAGTAAGCGTTCCTCAGCGCATGCGAAACGTGAACTGCGTGTGACAGTTGAGGACTACATCCTTGACCACCGCAGCCAGAACCACAGTCCTAAAACTATCGAGTGGCATACCCTCGCGCTCGGCAATTTCGCGGATTTCCTGCAAAAGCAAGGGATTACGTTCGTTGAGGATATCGAGCGTGTGCATGTGCTGTGCTGGCTCAATCATTTAAGTTCGGAACCTGGCTCGAAGGGCAAGAAATTGTCTGAGCGGTTGGTGAACTGTTATGCCCGCTCGATGCGTGCCTTCTTTCTGCAACTGGTTGGAAGTGCAGGGCTATGTACAGGTCGCCACTTCCAGTCATGTGAAAATGCCCAAAGTGGGCAGGTCGCTTATCCGCATCATTGAATTTGAGGAATTTGAACGGCTGCTGAAGGCGTGTGCGTCACCTCATGAGGTCGGTCCTACTACTAATTGCAATGCAACGCGTGTCAATAGCGACATAAAATTCCTCAAAAGTGCCGACGATCCACCCGGCAAAGATCAGGCCAGCGGCCGCCGAACATAACACGGCGAGTTCTCTGTGTAGGAACACCGTCGCTGCGCCTATCAATGAACTTCCCCCTACCACAAGCGCCAGGATCAGACCAGGGATTGTGCAGGTGCTAAAAGGGGTGCCATATAGCTGTGCCCGCGGGAACCGAATGACTCCTGTCAGAAGAGCCAGGCCACCTGCAATCGCACCTAGAGCAGCAGGCAGTTCGAGTACGAAGAGAATGGTGCGTATAAGCGTGTGTTTCATGTTTGTTCTCCTTTCTGTGAGCAGAATGGAATTCCATAACTATACTCAAGCGTCGATAACAGAGGAGCCAGCCAAAGGTCTCCTTCATCCCTCGGCCACTGCTTGCCGGAACAGGGGATACACGGCGAGGAAAAACTTGCCAAGCTGCTGCGCCAGGCGAAAGAGTGGCAGTTTTCCTTTCACCGGATCCAGGTGCTGGAACAACATCTCCGTATAATGCACTCCGGCGTGTCCGGCGAGGGCGGAGTGCAGTTGCCTCGACTCGCTCACAGGGATCACCTGATCCCCACGGTCGTGCAACAGGACGATGAGCGGCGCATGCACATCGTTCAAGTAATGCAGTGGAGAGAGCGCCACAAGGCGCTCTTGCAGAGCGGAGGGCAAGCGGTGTAATGCAGCCTCCGCCTCCTGTACGTCCAGAGATGTGAGCAGGGGATACACTGCCCGGCCTTCCGCCGACAGGTCACGACGGTCGATGTGGCCGCTCTGCTCGGCCAATGCCTCTCTGAGCCGTTCTGCTTCGTCCGGGGAGAGCCAGGCGGTCAAGGAATGCACGAAAACCTTGCGGGTCAGTGGATCGACCTGCCACGGCTCGCGCCCGTCTCCACGAGGGCGCGTCGCACTGGCGATGTCCTGCGCAAACGTCCACATCGACGCGTAGGGTGCGTAAGCGCCAATGAACGCGACGTGGTTTCGAATGAGCGGACTGGCCGCCGCCATCAGAGCGAAGGCACCACCCACACATGTTCCCAACAAGCCACTTCGCGCTGCATCCACGTCCGGTCGCTCGATCAACCAGCGATACGCCAGGGCGATTTGCTCGCTGTCTTCGGGGTCAAGCCGGAAGTCCCGCATGGTCGGCGACCAGTAGAGCAGGGCAGCGAAGCCTGCCCGCGCCAGCGCTTTCCCCAGGATAGGCACCTGCGGGTGATCGACGCCGAAAGGAACGACGCCCAGGCATACCACGATACCAGGATGGGGACCGCCCGTCGCTGGCCGGTAGAGATCGCCTTCGGCCTCGCCAGCACGCGTCGGATACCTCACCTTCTCCGTTACTGGCGGCTTCGTCACCCAATCCACCGGCTGCGAGGGCAGCATCGGAAAGACTTTGAGGAAGAAGACCAGTGCCTTCGCCGCGGCCCGCATGGCTGTCATTGCTCGCGGAATTACCTGGATCATAGTACCAGGCAGCCAACGAGTACCGATAACCAGAGGGCAGTTTTCGAGATGTTCATGGTTGCGTACCTTCATCTTTCCCGATAGGTTGTATGCGATTTCACCTGGTGTATCACCTTGCTTCTCCCAGGATTGCTTCGTGTTTTCCTTCCCCGACCCCATACAACCCGACGAGTACCAGGCTGTTAGAACAATCCCATGTCCTTTTTACATTTCTCCGACTGTAAGCGTACTTCCTTACCATCAGCGCTGCATCACAAAAGTTCTTCCCGCTGACACAGACTTATCACAAAGGAGCGCTCGTCTCCAGAGTGGAAAACACATTGTCTCCGCTCGGCTGAGATAGCCCGGAGCGAGTTCGCTTTCCCTTTCTGCGGATGAGTAGAGTCTAAGTTCTTCAACTCCACACTACCGATGCCAGCCCAGTTTTCATCAAATCTGCTTTGAGAGCGTCTTGTGAAGAGAACGCTTTCAAATGTAATGGCTTTGTGAGGCCCATACCATACACTTCACCGTGGAGAAGGAACTGCAAAAGGTGCTAGTCCCTCCTCCAGAGAAAAAGGAGTGTGCTTATGAAGACGTCAAAAGCGCTCATCTGGCTTTCATGGATAACTGCTGGTCTGGCCCTGGTCGCTGCTGCTAGTGGCCTGTTCTTCCAGCATGGGGGGAGTGCAACCGCCTTTACGACGCTGCATGGGCAGGTGGTGCAGCTCTATGGTCGTGATCTGTACCGCTATGATACCACCCTCGTCGCTCTCTCGTTCAAGGGAGCGGACCTTGTGACGCTTGTTTTGGCCATTCCCCTGCTCGTCATCTCTACTCTGTTTTACCAGCACGGTCGGTTTCAGGGCGGATTGCTTCTCACGGGGACGCTTGCCTATTTTCTCTATAACTATGCCTCGATGGCTTTCGGGGCGGCCTACAATGCCCTGTTCCTCGTGTATGTCGCGCTCTTCTCGGCCAGCCTCTTCGCCCTGGTACTCGCACTCACCTCGTTCGATGTGCAAGAGGTGCCTGCTCACTTTACAGCAGGTTTTCCCAGGCGCGGAGTAGGTGTCTTCCTGATCGTGTCCGGAGGAATACTTGCGCTCATCTGGCTGGTGTTGAGTATTTTTCCCGCCTTGATCGGAAATGCAGTGCCAGCAGAGGTTGCCAGCTATACGACCTTCGTCACAGGCGTGGTGGATGAGGGTATAGTTGCCCCGGCGCTGCTTGTTTCCGGCGTGCTGCTCCTGCGCTGTAGGCCGGTCGGCTACTTACTAGCATCTGTGCTACTCGTCTTTACGGTAACCCTGGGACCCAATCTCATTGCAGGAGGAGTCTTGCAGCTCGCGACTGGTGTGATTAGTATCGGACAAGCCCTGGCGTTTTCGCTCCCATTCGCCATCCTGACGCTCATCGCTGTGTGGTTGATGGTCGTTCTCTTCCGTAGTGTCTCGAAATCAGCCACCTGGCGGTTGCCAGCAATGCATCAAGCTCAGGCATGAGCCGGGTGGGGGCTTCGCTTTCTGTTCTAAGAAAAGGAAGCCCGTCAAGTGCATCTGCGGTTTTTCATGCTTAGTGGTCGCATGAGTCCTGACAGCAGTTTGGGGCCTTTTAACCATTCAGCGAAGAATACAACTAGAAGAAGGAGCAATGGAGCTATGAAATCGTTTCCACTTAGCCGAGTCATTGTCACCTGGGTGTGCTTTGTACCTCTGGCCTTTCTCAATGGAGTGATACGCGATAAAGTCTATCGGTCTCTGGTGGGGGAGCTGCGCGCTCACCAAATCAGCACGGCTCTCGCCTCCGCTGCCTTTTTCTGTTGGGCGTCTTTCATGCTCAAGAAGGAGGTTGCCCGACTCGACAAGACGAGCCTACTCCTTAGCGCCGGACAAAGATGATGGCACGACGGGATGAGCGAGAATGATTGCCAGTCCGGTGAGGAAAAGTAGGCAAAGCGTGAGGTTGTGAGGAAAAGTTCCCTGAGAGTATAAAGCCGTGGGCCAGCCCTTTGAGCAGCAACACTATTCCTGCGATCAGCAGATAGCCGCCGAGAAAGAGGGCAAGAAGAGCCATGACGAGGGAAGGAGATAGCAGTAGCACAAGCCCTAGCATTGCGCATAGTGCGTAGGCGACCCACAGGAAAGCGGAAGAGCGTGTGTGCGTTCGAGTGGCGGAGAGCATGTGCGAGAAGCTGACCACAATTATGCGGAATGCGAAGACACTGGAAAGCACAACGAGGGTGATATTTGGTAAAAGCAGACAGAGTGTCCCGGTGAGGAGGCTAACGGCTCCGCCAGCAGCGTCGAGAGAGCTGATACGATACCTCGAGACACGCCTTCTATTATGAACATCGTAGAGTTCGAGCAGGCCATCGACGATGAGATAGGTTCCCAGGCTGTAGATGAGTACGCGGGAAGCAAAGTGCCTGACCATGAGAAGGAAGACGACACCCAGGGAGATGGCTATGATTCCCCGCGCTGACTCCAGCTACCAGAATCGATGGTGAGCAGTTGGCATCATCTGCACTTTTTTCCGTATGCTTTTGTCATCGCTGCTTATCTCTTGCTTCATATCTGCCTCTTTTATAGAGGGTAGACCAGAGGCTTCACAGAGTAATCACGAATGGATGTCTCAGTGGCACAAATTCATCACACCAGAAGGTTGGGTTTTGTTGGCTGCTGCATCCACAATGTGTGCTTTCCGCCGGTATGGGCATGATAGGGCCGGAAGTCCGGGTGAAATTGTGCGGATGCTGGCGCAGGCGGCTTTCAGTAGCACCCGTTTGCGTAGACAGGTCGACCATCGTTCGCCACCCTACTCTGAACCTGCCACTTGTGAAATGGATGTGTGCGTGCGAGTCGGGTTTGTAATGTTTTTGTAACGTCCAGGCAATACACTCCATATTAGAAAGGTCTGTTACAGATGGGTACAACGAGGTGTCGATTGGAGATCCGGCGTCTTGTCCCATCAGAGGGAGGAGAAAGGTCATGAAACACCATGTAGTGCGTAGCGTACTCACCATCCTGTTAGCGGTGGTCGCGCTGTTTGATATTGGCGAGGGGATTCTGGTTCTGACGGGTGTATGCGCCCCGGACATCAAGTTCCAGGGAACGCCATTTCCTGATACCACAGTCCCGATGCTCCTACTGGCGATTGTTGTTGGCGGCAGTTCGCTCCTTGCCGCAGCAACGGTGTTCATCCGTCGCACCTGGAGTGTGTTCCTGGCGGCAGTGGCGGGCATCATCATGATTGCCTGGGAGGTCACTGAACTCGCAGTTGTCCAACAATTTTCAGGGCTGCAGCCGTTCTTCATGGCCATCGGCCTGGTGGTCATCGCTCTGGCGGCCTACCTATGGATGACTGAGTTTCGGGGTCAATATCTCCCCACCAGGCATGTCAGTCATGCCTGAAGAAGCAGGGAGAAGAGAGCCTATTCACACACCGGCCAGGCGATCAAGGAAACGGATGTGGGACAAGCGGCATCCCTGGTTCTTTCCCATGAGCGATGGGGCAACTTCATCGCTCATGGGAAAGAACCAGTACCTGCGCGAGGAAGATCGGTTGTCCCCCAGTCGTCTACGACTCCCATTGAATGTTAAGGTGTATATATAGAAGAAGGTGAATGTGATGAAGAAGATGATCTGCCGATTGCTCATGATCATGGGCGTCTTTGTGATGGCCCGAGGGGCCATTGCTCTGCTGGAAAGGAGGCGAGAGATGCTGAACAAGGCCTTCAAATTCAGCCTCACCTTCAATAAGCATGTGCTGAATCCTGTGATGTTGACCGTTGCGGGACGCGAACACAGCCCCTATGCGGTTATTCACCATGTGGGACGCCGCTCAGGTCATGCCTATGCGACACCGGTCGTGGCGGAGCGAAGTGCAAAGAGCTTCGTGATTACGTTGCCCTACGGCACTGGTGTGGACTGGTATCGCAATGTACTGGCAGCGGGCCGCTGTACGCTCACCTGGCATGGGCAAGACTATACCCTGGTTGAGCCGGAACTGCTCGATGGGGCAACCGCAGAGCCGCTCCTGGTTCCGTGGCGAGCCTTTGGGCTGAAGCTACTGGGTGTCAAACATTATGTGAGGATGAGGTGTCTTGACGAGGTCGCAGAGCAAGTAGCTCCTGTTGCCTAGCGTCGCATAGGCTACCTGGGATCAATGGGCGTAATAATGCCAAGCCTCTCCTCTATCGCTGCTGCAGCATCGAGGCAGAGATCCTCGCGATAACGAGGGCCGATCACCTGCACAACTTGAGGAAGACCATCCTCGATGCCGACCGGTACCGTAACGGCGGGCAGTCCCAGCGCGTTGACAGCGAGGGTCATGCGCATCCCCCGGATAGTCTCGGCTACGTGGCCATCGTCCAGGTCAGTACTCGCCGCGAAGGGAACGCCGGTGTAGATCGGGGCCACGATGAGCGGGTGCGTCTGTTGGAATTCGCCCCATGCTCGTAGCAGCGAGTGCCGGATCATGAAGCATTGCATGGCCGTTACCGGGTCGGGATCGCCAGCCACCGCATAGAACGCTGAGATGAATCGCCTGGTATCGGCTGGCATTATGTGCGACATTGTCTGCCACCCGGCTCGTATGTCAGGCGTGTTAAGCATGTCCAGCAGAGTCCTGGCTGCCACATCGATTGAGGGCGGCTCGACCTCCTCGACGGCATAGCCTGCGTCCTCCAGAACCCTGGCCGCCTTCCGCACGCCTTCCTGTACCTGTTTGGCGGTGCCGTATCCCACCGGGTCGACCACAAGGGCCACTCGGATGGGACTTGGGAGATCGGGGCCGCATAGTGGTGCTGGCACCGACCACGGATCGCGCCAGCACGGTCCAGCTAGCGCCTTGAAGGCAGCTCGCAGGTCTGCTACACGCCGCGCCATCGGACCCTGGACGCCAGCCAGTTGGATGCCAATCGGCCGGTATTCCGCTCCAGATGTGGTCGCATCTGGAATGCGTCCCAGGGTTGGCTTCAGCGCGCAGATGCCGCAGCATTGAGCAGGCCACCGGAGCGATCCAAGCGTGTCGTTACCGAGTCCCAACGGACTCATGCCAGTGGCAAGGGCCACGGCCTCGCCGCCACTGGAAGCGCCGGGGGTCCGGGATGGGTCCCACGGGTTGACAGTCGCTCCCCACAGCTCGCTGTCAGTGTGCCAGCGAATCGCGAAGTTGGGAAGATTGGTGCGGCCAATCGGAATTGCCCCGGCAGCCTTAAGGCGCTCGACGACAGGGGCATCCAGCTTCGGATACGCGCCCGAGAGCGCCATGAGTCCCTGCGTGGTGGGCGTACCGAGAAGATCGATGTTCCCTTTGACTGTGAAAGGAATGCCATGTAACGGTGGGAGATCACCGTCTGTCACACGATCAGCCGCCTTCGCGGCTTCAAGGGCCTGCTCAGCCAGCACGACCGTGATGGCGTTGACGGCGGGGTTTACCGCCTCGATCCGCCGCAGGTGGGCCTCAATGACTTCTTGACTGGACAGGTGCCTGGATCGAGTGGCTTCGGCCAGTTCCAGGATGCTCATGCGCCAGAGGTCGGTTATTGTGGCGCTCATGTCTCCACTCCCTTATCTGGTCCGACTACGCCGTCGAAAGGCCCTCACTGCGCTGACAACAGCGAGCGCACCGAGCGCCAGGGTGAGCGAGACACCTGGCCTTCTCGTTGCAGGTCGCTTGAAGAGCGACAACGGCTGCGACCCGAGATCAGTGTGAACGGCTATGGTGCCGACCCTGGCTTCGTGGCCGAAGACGATGCGAACCGGAGGAATCCCGAACTTCGAGGTGTCAAGCCGGAACACGTAGGGATCCGTCTCGTCATCGGGGTGCAGCCGAAACCCTTGATAGAGCGCGGGTATGGGGGAAAGCCCCCGAGCCATAAGCTGGCCGCCGCGCACGAAGACCTGGACGCCACCACCCATTATCACGCGCCCACGTAGATCGGAGATGTGCTGGGAAAGCTGATAACGACCGCAGACCTCATTCCATATCTCGGGATGGTGGGGAACATCAGTGCGCACGGTCTCGTCCGGTACATGGAGCAGGTGGCGCAGCAGTCGCTCAAGCTCGATCGGTAACCACCCCATCGTTCCGCTCGACCCATTCGTGAAGGCCATCACCCCGACTCCGTCGTTGGGAGCCGCGCATATCACGGAGTTGAAACCAGGAAGTATCCCCTCGTGTTCGACTATGAGATGCCCGCCCGCGTCACTGCGGAAGAACGCAAGGCCCACTCCCGGCACGCGCGGATCTGGTTGGTAGTGGGGTTGGAACATCGTAGCCATCGCCCGGGGCTTGAGTACTCTACCATGCGCGTTGGCTCCGCCGCCCAGGAGAGCTGTAAGGTAGCGAGCCATGTCTCGCGGAGTAGAGTAGATCCCCCCGCTTCCCGCGCCAATCCATTCACGATCGGGAACAGCTCTCGGGCCGCTCGATCCGAGTACATACCCCGTTGCCAGGTGGGAGGCGACGAGATCGGATCGGAAGAGGTCGCTCTCGGTCATACCAAGAGGCTCGAAGATGTACTCACGCAGGTAGAGTTCAAGGGGCATGCCGCTCACGTCTTCGATGATCTGGCCGAGGGTGGCAAACCCGTGGTTGCTGTATGCAAAGGCGGAGCCGGGTTCGACCACCAACCGGAGACCGCCCCGGTAGTACTCTGCAAGCGACGGCATTGGTTCCCCGACCTTCACGCTGTAGATGGCGGGACGGGAACCGAATGGTCCCCAGCCAGGATGGAGCAGATCGGAGGCGTAAACCACCTCGGGAATTCCAGCGGTGTGTGTCAGCAGATGTCGCACCGTCGCCGACCGGAAGCTCGTCTGCGCGGGAATCAGCTTGTAGGCGCGCAGGTAGTCGTTTGCGGGCGCATCGAGGTCAATCAGCCCCTGCTCCCACAACTGCATGATGGCAATCGCGGTGAAGGTCTTGGTGATGGAGGCGATACGAAAGACTGTGTCCTCGGTGATGGGTATATTCGACGCGATGTCTGCGAGTCCGTGTCCGTAGAAGAACTCCAGGGAGCCGTTGCGTACCACTCCCACAGCCATGCCCACCGTTGGCCAGCGATTGAGAATCTCGTTGATCCTGGTCATCATCTCGAATGCATCGACCCCGCTCAATGCCTGACTGCCTGGTATTGAGCCAGTGTGTGTCTTAACGGCTGGATTCTTGTCAAGTGTACTCATTGGGCCATTCTCCTTCCTCCTGTTAAACTGAGCAATTTCTCGCAGTTATGATTGCTCCTTCTTGATTGTGTCAACGAGCGCATCCTGCGAACGCCTTTCGGAGCAAAACTCGTCTCCGATAGCAATGAGTTCTCGTTGGAACTTGTCCGGTTCCTCCATATGGGGCATGTGGGCCGAATGCTCGAACCAGATCAGTTTCTTATAGGGAGCGTGCAGCGAGGCATAGAACTGCTCAACCAGAACAAACGGCGTGGTGTAGTCATAGCTTCCTGTGAAGAAAAAAACGGGAACGGAAAGTGCTGGTATCTCTTGCAACAAATTCACGCCCATAATTTCGTTCCCCATCAGTCGGATGGAAAACTTCATGTCCTTCCTCGTGAGACCACGAATGCAGTCCTCTATGGAACATTCAGGCGCATGCAGCAAGATGGAGATGACTGCTCCCGTATCCAGGGCATGTATCATCCCCCCATAATGCGCGAGCCACCTGCGCTGGACAAACGTACTGTCTTTCTTGAATGTATCGGACTCGCCAAGCTGCTCAAGGATGCGGATGGCTTTCCGGTTGTGTTCCGCGTGCGCGCACTTCAACACATAGCGGTAGGACAGGTCTTCCCCTCGCTTGTTATCGACGACCTGCCCCATGCCAATCACGGCATACAGCAGGTCGGGACGCGCTGCCGCGACTTTCATCGCCAGCACGCTTCCCCAGGAATGTCCCAGCAACAGGACTTTCTGCTGACCGAAACGCGCGAGTAGCAGTTCGATGAGCGCAATAGTATCCATTACAAACTGGTCAATGGTCATGGTCTCGGGTGGGTGACCCGGCTTGAAGGATCGGCCTGTCCCGCGCTGGTCCCAGTTGACACAGACGAAGTACTGTTCCAGTTCTTGCATCGTGTAATGGGCCAGCCACATGTTCGATTCGCCAGGACCTCCATGCAGGAAGAGTAGTAGCGGCCTCGAAACATCCTGTCCACGAATGAGGAGCCATTGTGGATAGCCGTTGATTTCGACCGGCTTTAACTCAGCAATGCCGTCAGGCGTTCCTATGGCGGGAGTAGAGGTTCTTCCAACGCGCAGAATCGACCCGAAGAGGCCACTAATTATGTTTGGCGACATCTCCTGTTCTCCTTTTTAATACAGACCACTTTATCCTTTTTGTGCTGCGACTTCCGCTCCGGCAGGCTCCGAGGCGACGACAGCGTCATCGAGGCCGTCGCATCTCTCGATCAGCTCTTTCAAGCGCCGGGTGAAGCGTGCTGCCGGAGCGCCATCGATAATATCGTGGTCAAAGCTGATCGTCAGGCACAGGTACTCCCGAATTGCTATCTGCCCATCCACAACTCCCGGCTTCTTGCCAATGCCGCCCACTGTCACAATGAGTGATGGAGGGTTGGCTGGAGGGATACCCCAACCCGACCCTTTGCCAAACATGCCCACCGACGAGAGCGCCACTGTTCCCGTGTACTTCTTCATCTGCTGGGGATCGTGTCCTATGATGTGTAAGAAGAGGCTGAAGAGAGAAGTCGGCAGAGACTGCACCAAGTTATAACCCGCTGCAGCTTTTGCTACGTCCTGCACCTGGGCGGCCCGAATTTCCTGGTGAATCTCGCGCACGGTTTTGTGGTTAGCTGCTCGGATGATGTAGGGCATGGGTAGCGAGTGTCCAGCGGACCCGCGCTCGATGTAGGTCGATACATCGATATCATCAAACACAATCAGGCTCTTGCGGCCTTTGCGAAATGCCTGCACCACTTTGTTCTCCTCGACGGCTTGTGCCAGGCAGGCAATGAGGAACGCCGTGAACGAGAGGGACTCTCCGCTTTTCGCTTTCTGATCCCGCAGGAACGCGCGCGCCCTGGTCACATCGACTTCGATCAGGCCATGCATCAGTGGCATGCGGTGTGATAAACGAAATGCGGTCGCCATCATGCGTCTGATCTTTGAATACGGGACCACCTGATAATCAATGCGCTGCTGTTTCATGTACTTCCTCTTTCCTTCCAGTGGAACTGGACGTTGGATATGTGTTTGAGCTTACTTATACTTGTTCTGCTCCGCTTTTTCCCCTCGTTGTGTTCCTCATCCACAGGTTGTGGACCTTTCCAACATGGAGTGTAGCGCCTGGAAGTTACCAGGACATCACAAACGTCAATTACATGCTCACAGCACATTCACAACATCTCAAAGGTTTGAGCGCGACCGCCACAAGGAACAGATCCGTATAACCGCAATAGAACCAACTTGTGATGAGTATGAGCGCGGGAAGCTTTCATTTGTGAAGGAGTTGTGATATTCATGGTCTATTTTTTGGGGAGTACAGAAAAGTAGCGCGCCTGTATGAAAGAAGAGAGCCTATGGAAGAGGAGTCGATGTATCCATCAATCGGAACGCTACAAGTGATAGCAAGGAGTTCATACTATGGGATTGCTAGTTGAGCAGGTGAACAAGTCATTTGCCGGGGTGCGCGTCATCAAGGATCTGTCTATGGAAGTAAAAGAGGCTTCTCTTTTTGGCTTTCTTGGGCCAAACGGCGCGGGCAAGACCACCACGATGCGTATGATTCTTGACATTCTTCGTCCTGATAGCGGTCGCATTACCTGGAACGGTCAGGATGTACGGACGGTGCCGCGCCGTAACTGGGGCTATCTGCCGGAGGAGCGCGGCCTCTATCCGAAGGTCGAGGTAGAGGAGCAGTTGCTCTTCCTGGCCCGACTGTATGGGCTATCTAAGTCGTCAGCGCAAAAAAATCTGGATGAGTGGCTCGAACGCTTTCAAATTACCGAGTATCGCAAGAAGAGGGTGGATGAACTCTCCAAAGGCAATCAGCAGAAAATTCAGTTCCTGGCCACCATCCTGCATGATCCGCTGATCTTGATTATGGATGAGCCTTTTAGCGGGTTGGACCCGATCAACGCCAACATTTTGAAAGAAGCCTTCGAAGAGATGCACCGGCAGGGCAGAACGATCATTTTCTCGACGCACCAGTTAGAGCAGGTAGAGGAGCTATGCCAGGACGTGGTGATTATCAACAAAGGGCAGACCATCGTGCAGGGCAGCGTGCGCGAGGTCAAACGCCAGCAGGGGCGCAATGTGGTGCGGCTCAAGCTCGATAACGATCCAGAGGCGCGCTGGCTGGATGGGCTTGCCGGAGTGCAGGTGACCAGGCGGCGGCAGGATTACATCGAGATGCAAATCCAGGCCAGCCTCGATCCCAACCTGATCGTCGAAGAGGCGCTGCGATACGGCGGCATCATCAGTCGGTTTGAACTGACCGAGCCGTCCCTGACGGACATCTTCATCGAGCATGTGAGCGAGGCAGCGCGTCCAGAAGTGCGAGCGATGCTGTCGGCTTAGCCGAGCCAAAGGAGGAATGACATGATGTCAAAGAAGAGTGGAGCAGTGCAAGAACGTGAAACGTCGGTAGGGGAGCAAACGACTCCAGCTATGCGCAGAGGTGGCGCTGCTGACGAGCAGCGCCTGCGCAACATTGGCCTGATCGCGCGTTACGAATGTCGGAAACGCATCAGACAGCGCAGCTTCATTATTATGACCATCCTCATGCTGGTACTGGTGATCCTCGCTGCCAGTGTGCCAACCGTTATTCAGTACTTTACAGCCACCTCAAACGCACAAACGAAGATGGTAGTGATGAATAACGCTGGTCGCATCGCTGGAATGAACGATGAGACTTTGGCTCGCTATATCGGTGTAACGCTCAATGGAGCAGCTCAAGCATCTGGAACCAACACATCCAGCACACCCCCCTATTCCATTAGCGTAGTACCTGCGGGCAACTCTATCAGTAACTTACAAAAGCAGGTGAAGGATGGCAGCATTTCGATACTGCTCGTGTTTGACCGGGCGGCGAACGGGGATATAGACTTTACCTACTATACGAATGCGAATACCTCCAACTTTACGGGTGATACTCACCTCCCCCAGATTCAGGCGCTCGCAGGGCAGCTCAATACGCTTGATAAAGCGGCCCGCTTCGGCTTGACCCCGGCGCAAACCGCCAACCTGTTTGCGCCGCCAGCGTTGCATGTAGTGAATACCAATCAAAACGTCCGTTCTGTGGCCGAGTTTGTCACCAGGTATATCCTTGGCTATATCGGGATTATCCTCATCTTCACGGCTATCTATCTCTATGGCTATGGGGTGGCGGCGGGAGTCGCTGAAGAGAAGAGCAGCCGCATTATGGAGATTCTGGTGAATGCGGCAACGCCTTTTCAGCTTATGGTTGGGAAGATTGTGGGCATCGGCGTAGCGGGACTTTCGCAGATGACAGCTTTTGTTGTAGTGGGGATTGGCGCGCTAATGCTACAAACACCCTTAAGAGCGCTATTATTAGGGAACAGCGCCGGAGGGATGAACCTCGACATTACCGGCGCTTCCACTGTGATGCTGTTCTTGCTGCTTGTCTACTTTCTCCTGGGTTTCTTGCTCTATGCAACCCTGTTTGCGGCGGTAGGAGCATTGGTCAAACGACAGGAAGAACTTCAGAACATCATACAGCCCGTCATGTGGCTCTTCTTGATTGGCTATCTGGTGAGCTTTGTTGGCATTTCTAATCCCGATGCGACATGGTTCAAAGTGATCTCGTGGATTCCTTTCTGGACACCGACCACCATGCTGATGCGCGTTGCCCTCGGTACAGTTGCGTGGTGGGAGATTGCCACCACCATCGTGCTGATGTTGGGAGCCATTTACCTTTGCGCGCTGGCCTCGGCGCGCATCTACCACTTTGGAGTGCTGATGTATGGACAGAAGCCGAGCTTGAGGCAGTTGGTCGGGATAGCGCGAAAGGCATAGAAAAGCTTTGGATGTACGAAGAAAACCGGGAAGCGGAAAATCCCGCATCCCGGTTGCTTGCACGAGAACAGTAAAACGCTTTCAGCAGTGATGCTATACAGTAACCTCTCCTCGTAACTCCCTGCGGATGACCTTGCCAATGAGTGATTTGGGTAAGCTGGTACGGAATTCGAGAATCTTTGGCGCTTTGAAGACTGCCAGTCTTTGCTGGCAATATGCCAGCAGTTCTTGCCTGGTCTGCTCGGAAGCCTCGATCCCCTCTTTCAGCACAATGAAAGCGACAACGGTTTCGCCGCGATAGGCGTCAGGCGCTCCCACCACTGCCGCTTCCGCTACCGCCGAATGCTGGAACAAGACTTCTTCCACTTCACGCGGAAACACCTTGTAGCCGCTGGCAATGATGACATCCTTGATCCGCTCTACAATCGAGAAGTAGCCATGTGCATCCATTCTGCCCAGGTCGCCCGTATGTAACCAGCCATTTTGCAGGACGAGCCTCGTTTCTTCCTCACGCTTCCAGTATCCCTGCATGATGTTGGGGCCTCTCACCACAAGTTCGCCTACCTCTCCGGTAGGAACAGATTCACCTGTTTGCGCATCCACAATGGCGGCATCGACATCGGGGAACGGAAGGCCAATGGTGCCGGAACGAGCTTGCCCGTTCAATGGGTTGCAGTGTGTTACTGGCCCAGCTTCACTCAGGCCGTAACCCTCAACGAGCTTGCCCCCAGTCATCGCCTCGAAATCCGCCTGCACTTTGGCGGGCAGAGGAGCAGCGCCGCTGATACAATACCGGATCGATTTTAGCTGTTCTGGATGTTTGTTTGCTTCGCGCATGATTGCCAGGTACATGGTTGGAATGCCGGGGAAAAGCGTGGGATGAGTGCGCCGGATCGTTTTCACCACATCTTTTGCCTTGAAACGGGGCAAGAGTACCATCTTCGCCGCGATCAACAGCGAGAGATTCATGCAGACAGTTAGGCCATACGAGTGAAAGAAAGGCGCTGCACACAGCATGACCTCTTCACCTTCTCGCGCCTGCGCGAACCATGCGCGGGTCTGCAAAACATTGGCGACGAGGTTGCTATGCGTCAACATCGCTCCCTTAGCCAGTCCAGTAGTTCCACCCGTGTATTGCAAGACTGCCAGGTCCGAAGCCTGGACAGGTGGATGCGCCGGGGCAGCCTCGTTCTCGCTGAATGCATCCATAAGGGTGTGCATAGTGTGTAGCATCGGGTCGTGGTGCAGTTCATGGCGCGTTAGATGCGGTGCTGGATGCTTATCGCGCCGTTGGCTGGGCGGATATAGCACACGCAGGACCGGGGGCAAAAAGTCGGCAGGACTGGTGAGGATGATGTGTTCGAGGACGGTTTGTGCGCGGATGGCTCGTACATTCGGGTAGTACATATCGAGCATCACGATTATTTTCGCTCCCGCATCCACCAGTTGATGCTGCAACTCGCCCTCCGTGTAAAGAGGATTGGTGGGAACGACCACCGCACCAGCCTCTAACGCGCCGTAGAAGGCGATGGGATACTGTGGAATGTTGGGGAGCGAGATCGCCACCCGGTCGCCCTTTTGCACCCCCAGGTGTTCCAGGGCGCGGGCAAAGCGATGAGCGAATTGCAAAAGTTGAGCATAGGTGAGCGTTGTCCCATAATAGTCGCATGCCGGAAAATCTGGATATCGACGCGCGGTATCCTCAAGGAACCAGGTCAAAGGTTGATCCGGGATAGCGACGTGAGCCGGAACGCCTTGCTCATAGTGCCGAATCCAGGGATAGGAAATTAGAGACGTAGTACACTCCTGGGGGTTCTCAGTATATGGCTGTATTTCAGCATCGGCTTGTAAATTCGGTTCAGCACGCGCTTTTGCCATGTATTCATCACGTTTCATGCTAGCCTTCTCCTCTCAAGTACGTTCTTTTCACTCGTTCACGGGTGGGCGCTTCTGGTAGATTCCAGCGGTGTTCATTAAGAGCGCCGCTGGAATCCAGGGATGGGCTTTCATGCACTGAGCATGACCTTTTGGATAGCTGCCGTCGCGATGGAGCCATCGGCCTGGCTGTACATGAAGACGACCACGATGCCCTCCTGAGTTCCACCATGGAAGGTAGAGTTGAAGGTGACTTTGGTGCTATAGGTGGTCTTGCCATTTCCTGCACCCTGCACCTGCGCCTGTCCAATGTTGGTATACAGGTGGTCGAGGATGAACGCCTGACCGATCACACCTTCAAAAGCGCTGCCCGTACCCGTGATGGTAGTGGGGCTGGTAAGGCGATCCCCTTTCACAGGCGTGTTGATGCTCAGCAATCCATTCCCGGATGTCACGCCGACCACGACCCAGATGTTAGAGGTATTGCCCTCCAGACGACTGAGCGTCACCTTGATCGACATACCGCCCGGATTGGGGCTGTTGACCAGCACGACCGCATCCACGTCCTGCGGGCCGCCACCGCTCACCAGGCTAGCTTTCGCGGTTGGAGACCACTTGAGCAGTTGCGCGGCCATGCGTTGCGAGACCTGGACCGCGTTGTTTTTCCAGGAGTCCCGACCGCTCCTGACCATGTTTTGATCCATCTCAGCCTGATAGCGCGTCAGGTCAGGGAAGATGCCTGGGAAGGCGGTTGGCACGAAGATGCCAGCGCCGTCCGACCACTTGAACTCACGGTAGAGGTCGGTCGTCAATTGATCGCCGGTCTTGCCTTTGTTCACGCTGGAGTTTGGATCGACCTGGGCGGTCAGAATGGTGCTGTAGCCGCTGATGATCGCTCCACCCCGGTAGAGTCCAGGCATCTTGAAGAGCTGTACGGGATGGGCGCTCAAGATCTGATCATAGACGTAGACGTCCACGATCTGGCTGCCATCGGTGTGATAGACCGGAACCAACGCCTGCAGCGAGGTATTACCTTTCATGTTGGCGAAGCTCGGCGTTCCAACCGAAGCTTTAGTGGTATCCACGCCGATGATCGGCACCCAGTAAGATGGGTTTTGCGCCTTATCAGGGCCGGGGAGCGGACCCAACGCTACGCCAGGTTCGGGTGTCAGCAGCACTTTGACCATCACGGCTGAATAGACTTCATTGCTGATACCGCCGTTGTCCTCCTGCACCTCTACAATGCCCTCCTGCACGCCATTGTGGTAGGTCGTGCTATAGAGAACCATCGTGGAGTAACTCGCAGTGCCTGGAATAGCATTGACCTGGGCATGACCGATATCGTTGTACAGGTGATCCAGCACATAGGCCTTGCCGATTACGCCCTCAAATGGAGCGCCCTTTCCCTCAATTCTCACCGGGTTGTCGATCAAGCTCCGCGCATCGATGTTCTGGATAGTGAGAACCTGCCCATCGAAGACTGCAATCGCCACCCACATGTTATGTGTGTTGCCCTCCAACCGGCTGAGCGTCACATTGATGAACGGACCTGCCGACTGTCCCTGAACGCCAGCCTCCTGCACATTCACCGTCGCATACACATCATGCGGGCCTCCACCACTCACGAGAGTAGCGGTCAACGGGCGTGTCCAGCCCATGAACTGCGTAGCCAGGGCTTTGGCGACCAGTAGTGGGTCATTCTTCCAGGACTGGTGTCCCTTGTTGACGTTTGCCTGGTCGGCCTCGGCCTGATAGCGCGTCAGGTCAGGGAAGATGCCTGGGAAGGCTACCTGCACTAGCGTACCTTCGCCCCGATCCCATGCAAACTCGCGGAAGATGTCCCGCGTCCACTGCCCGCTGCTCTTGCCCGCGTTCACAGGCGAGTTCAGATCAACCTCGGCGGTCATGACGGTATTGTAGTAGCTGATCTTCGCATCGCCTTTGACGAGACCTTGCATCTTAAAGAGTTGCGTGGGTTTGGCGCTGGTGATCTTGTCGAAGACGTAGACATCAAGGGTACTCTTCGCGTCACTGTGCCGCACTGTTACTACGGCTTGAAGCGTTGGATTGCCCAGGATGTTGGCGAAACTCACGCTCTCGACTTTTCCGTTGGTACCAGCTGTACCCAGAATGCGGTCCCAGTAGGCGGGATCACTGACCGTCGCTGGTCCTGGCTGAGGGCCTGGAACGACACCAGGGGCCGGAGTAGGAGTCGTATCGACCGTACCCGGCGTTGGGGTGACAGTGCTTCCTGGAGTCGTCGTCGATGTCGCCTTTGTCGTAGCTGTCGGCGTCGCCTGGTTACTGGGACGCTGCCCCTGTAAGGAAAAGACAAGGGCAAAGACGCTGAAAATGAGCGCCACGACAACGATCGCCGCTGCTGCCGCGAACCAGTAGGTTCTGTTGGTGCGCGGTGGCCGCTGTGGGGGCTTTGGGAAGCTCTCAGGCGGGGGAGCCTGTATGTGCTGCATCGTATCTTCTGTGAAGATCGACCCGGAAGCTTCCTGCTCCTTGTTGATATCTTTATGTTGCGTACTCATGGGTTTCCTCCTTTTGAAGACTGCGACTATGCAGTCCTCTGATAACCCAAGCATAGTGTACTCGTGCGAGTTTACAAAACTGTTGCATTCTGAGGCGCGGAAGTCACAGGCACATCACCATTTTCTTCTGCCCTGTTTGTGTCATTTTTGGTGAATTCCCTGGTATGCCCACTTGCTGGATGTTATTCCAACAATCATTCTGTTCCAACACCTCCCTTGATGGGAAAGGGGGGTGTTGGAACACCTGAAAGAGCGACGGAGAGAGCGAACAAACGGCCTCTCCGCTCACTGGATGATTTCTGTGATGGTCTTGAGCGAGTACCCCTGGCTTTGCAGGTAGGTGATGACGGTGTCGAGCGCCTGTGACTCGGAGACGCTGCCCGCGTGCATCAAGATGATCGCCCCCGGTTTGAGGTTATCCTTGATAATCTGGAGGATACGCGCAGGCGTGGAATCCGTCTGCCAGTCGAGCGTATCAATCGTCCACATCACGGTGCGATAGCCCAGGTTAGCCGCTGTCTGGCGAATCAGCGTATCGCGAGAGCCGTAGGGTGGGCGGAAGTACGGGCGCATGGTCGAACGTACTGTGATGCGCGAAACTGTTGCGTCAGCCGTCTTGAGCTGTTTGCACTCCTCGACAGTGGCGATGTTTGCCAGGTCTGGATGGGTCATCGTATGGTTGCCAATTTCATAGCCGCTATTGGCGACCTGTCTGACCAGCACAGGACTTTGCTGCGCCCATACACCCGTGAAGAACCAGGTGGCATGTACACCCCGGTTGTTGAGGATGCTCAGGATGGCCGAGGCTGGTGCGACATCGCCGCCCGCATCAAAGGTCAGCGCAACCTGCTTCGTGCTGGTATTGCCGATGTCAATCTCAGTGGAAGAAACTGGCGGCACGTTCGACGCGCAAGCATCCACTCCGGAGGCCGGATCACCGGTAAAACCAATTATATCGGTGCCGCCTTGTCCTGTACCCGTTTTGAAGTACATCGGACGCTCCGCGACAATTACGCCGCTCGTTGTCTGGACGCTCATGGATACCTCGTAGTTTGAACTCGGTAAGCCGGGGGGTAGCGCCAGGAAGCGGTTGATATCAAGCGTGTTCCGGCTGTGTGGCTTCAGCGCCATGTTGGACAGCTTCGGGGTCTTGTTCACGAAAAGCGTGATGGCGGCGGTCTCAGCGTTATTCGTAAGGTTCTGTACGGTCAGGAATTCCTGGAAGTCGGCTCTCACAAAGCCCTCCGCGAAGGTATAGAGGCTGTGGCTGGCCGGGCCGACCTCGCCGATGACATCGGTACCGCCGGAGATGCTCTGCGAATCACTATGGAAGTACATCTGCCGCTCCACGACCAGCGAAGGGGCATCGGAGGTTACTTCTGCGGAGACTTCGGGTGTGGGCGTGCCGCCTGGCTGGGGATGAGTATAGGCGTAGTTGACATCGAAGAAGGACAGGCTGAGCGCCTTGACTGTGAGGTTGATGGTCTGGGTTGAGCCGTTCTGGTACATCAGCTTGATGTGAGCGGTGTCGTCGTTGTAGGTAAAGTTAGCCAACGCCAGGTATTCCTGGAAGATGGGACCCGTGTAGCCCTCGGCAAACAGCCAATCACTTCCTGGATTGGTAGCGCCCACCAGTGATGCCGCCCCTGTCGTTGCGCCGCCCGCCCCTGGAATGTTCGCGCTAAAGTACGTGGGGCGTTCAACCACCACGCCTATCGTCGATTCTACCATAACTGCTACCGGCTGGTGTAGCCCGACTGCGTTGGGCGAGCCAGTACCGCGCTTGAGCGGTCCAACATCGAAGACTTGCAGTCCCACGCGGCTGCCACCCGCGAAGTAACGGATAATAATATGGGCCGTATCCGTTGGGCTGGGGTTGAGAATCGAAATCCAGGTGTAATAGCCCGCGCTTGCGTCTCCATCCGCGAAGTAGTAGGTCGAGCTGTTGGTGTTGGTTGCGCCCAGGACGTCAGTTCCGCTGGAGATGCCGTGTACCGTGAAGTACATAGGTCGTTCCGCAACGATAGGGACGCTGGACTTGACGATGGCCGAAAGGGATTGCTGGGGATCGCCTGGCTTGATGCCCACGTCGTTATTAACATTTTCCGTGGAGCGCGAATTTGCGTTGACTGTGCGTGTCACTGACATACTGGCCCGGCTGCCCTGAAACAGGTAGCTGATGGTCACGCTGGCTGCCGAGCTATTGGGGTTGAACAGCGTGAGAAACTCCTGGAAAGTGCCGCCGACGCTGCCCTCTGCGAAGTACCATGTTGTGCTGGTGGCTGCGGCCTGAGGCACAGCCGATTGCTGCGCCTGGCCTGACGCTTGCGGGTGAGCAAAACTGACTTCGCCAGTGAGGAAGGTTCCGGCGAGTAGCCCTACGAGGACAACGATGAGAAGCAAAGAAAGTCTTCGCGAGTGATTATCTGAGCTTGCCCTATGTAGATTTTGCCTGGGCAAGTCAGTATTTTGCCTGCGAAACTCGTCTCTTCGTGGAAACATAGTTCCCTCCTATTCCTATCTTTATGCCTGAAGCATATATTTTGATTAAAAAGGTAGCATGTGATTATCTCAGGAATGTTACAAGAAATAGTGGAAGTATCACAGTGATATCAAGCCCTTATCTTTAGAGGGTTATGGGACGATATCTCATCAGAAAACAAAAAAAGAAGAGATAGCATAACAAACGAGTCTCGATTCAAAGCAATTTCTTTGTGATAGCGATGTGATGCTGCCAGACCGCAATTTGAGGGCATTGTGACATGTGGATTGTAGTGTCTTAGCAAAGAAGATGTTTTAAGCAAGAGTTAGGGAAACTCGCTATGGACAGACCTCTATCAACCGCATATCAACCTATCGAAGACTATGCAATCATCGGTGATCGCTACACTGCCGCACTTGTCGGAAAGAATGGCTCGATTGATTGGTGCTGCCTGCCAGATTTTGACTCGCCCAGCGTATTTGGCGCATTGCTTGATGCCGAACGCGGCGGTTTTTTTCGTATTGCCCCCCGTGGCGGGACGGATATGCGTTACAGGCAGCTCTATGTGCCTGAAACCAACATCCTGATTACCCGTTTCCTCGCGCCACAGGGGATAGCTGAGTTGACTGATTTCATGCCGATCAGGCAAAGCGGAAACATGGCGCACCGGCATATGCTTATTCGTTCTCTAAAAGTGGTGCGCGGTTCGCTGACGTTTGATATGAGTTGTCGGCCTGCCTTCAATTATGCGCGCGACCCTCATACCTGCGCGATGTCGCGTGAGGGTGTCGTATTCCATAGCAAGAACCTGAGCCTGGCGCTGGCGGCCTCTCTGCCGCTTGAGCTGGACGATTTCGGAGGAGCGCAGGCCACATTTACCCTCCAGGCGGGGCAGTCGGCGCGTTTCTTCCTGCAAGGTGCGCAGGAGTACGACCTTGCTCCCGTTCCTGTTCAAGATGAAAATTACTATGACCTGCTCCAACAGACACTACGCTACTGGCGCACCTGGTTGGCGGGCTGCCAGTATCAGGGCAGGTGGCGGGAGATGGTGCAACGCTCCGTATTGGTTCTCAAACTCCTGATCTACGCGCCCACTGGAGCGATTGTCGCCGCGCCAACGACCAGTTTGCCAGAGTGCATCGGCGGGGGACGCAATTGGGATTACCGCTATACCTGGCTTAGGGATGCCTCCTTCACCATTTATAGCCTGCTGATCCTCGGCTTGACCCAGGAAGCTGAAGCATTTATGGATTGGCTGGATGTGCGCTGCCATGACATGGAAGCGGCTGATGGAGGATTACAACCCCTGTATGGGATTCGAGGCGAACGAGAGTTGCCTGAGTTTACGCTTGATCACCTGGAAGGATACCGGGGTAGCGGTCCGGTACGTATTGGTAACGCAGCATCCACCCAAATGCAGCTTGATGTATATGGGGAAGTGATGGATGCTGTATTCCTATATAATCGGCACACAGCCATCTCTTATGACCTTTGGCAACACTTGCGCTACCTGCTCTCCTGGTTGGAACAACATTGGCAACTTCCTGATGCAGGTCTTTGGGAAGTGCGAGGTGGCCCTCAGTGCTTTGTTCATTCACGCATGATGAGTTGGGTGGCCTTTGATCGTGCGATACGCCTGGCAAGCCACCGGGGATTACCAGCTCCGGTCGGCAACTGGTTGCAAACCAGCGCACAAATATATGAGCAGATCATGGAGCAGGGGTGGAATGAGAAAAGGCAGAGTTTTGTCCAGTATTATGGTAGTGATGCGCTTGATGCCAGCGCGCCCTTGATGGTGTTGACCAAGTTCGCCGGTCCTACCGACCCGCGCATTTTGCACACCCTGGATCGCCTTCAGGAAGAGTTAGCGAGCGATTCACTAATTCAACGGTACAACCATGCAAGAGCGGCTGATGATGGAATAGGCGGAGCGGAGGGCTTCTTCAGCCCTTGTAGTTTCTGGTTAGCAGAAAGCCTGGCCCGCGCAGGACGACTTGATCCGGCTCGCTTAATGCTCGAAAAAATGCTGACGTATAGTAACCATGTCGGGTTATACGCGGAAGAGATTGGGGACACAGGTGAGGCGCTTGGCAACTTTCCCCAGGCCTTTACCCATCTCTCCTTGATTACCGCTTGCTATCATATCGATCAGGCCTTGAATGCGGGTAACACTTGAGAGACAGGAAGGCTAGCGCGTGTCACGTATGCATCAAGAAAGGAGCATTGTGACGATATTTTGATAAATGGCAGAATACGTGTGTGATTCTTGTGAGGTAGGTATGGTATTCCTCAAAGGGAAGGCGTAAAGGCTACTAGAAGGAGTCAGGCACATGATTACGCAAGAACGTCCAGAGCAACAGCTGTGTGGAGAGGAAGCGTCCATGTCTCCTCAAGGTCAACATACTCCGGCCCTTCCTGCTGGCAGCATTTATAGCGAGGAGGAGGCGTTGGTACTCGGTCCTTCCCAAAAAATCCGCCAGCGTATCCTCAATCCCATCGCGTTTGTGCTTTCACACCTGGGTATCAGCGCGGATATGCTTTCGTATGCCTCCGTGCTTCTGGGTCTGGGCTTCTGCCTACTGGCCCCGTTTCAATTCGATATTGCTTTCTGGCTGCTGGTTGCCTCCATAGTCTGTGATGGGCTGGATGGCGTGGAAGCGCGCTACACGCACACGAATACGCCCTGTGGCTCGTTCACCGATGTTTTTTGCGACGAGGCCGTTGTGGCCTTAAGCGTAGCGGGGCTGGCCTGGAAGGGCCTGGTTCACCCCGCTCTGGCAGTTCTTTTTGTATATTGCTATACAGCCCTGGCCATCTTCCTGGTCTTGCATCGCATGTTGCGAGTTTCTTCCGCAGGCATCTTACGCCCAAGCCGCATGGTCTTTTTTGCTGCCATCGCGCTCTACTTCTTCTTTCATATAGACATCCTTAATGTTTTACTTCTCCTGTACCTACCAGCTCTTCCGCTGTTGTTCCTGAGCTTCTGGAGACTGAGAAAGGCCGTCTAGTTTTTCTTGCTCTGCGCGATAGCCCGATAGGTAAAGATATGGTGAAAGGCAAAATTGAAGGCGGTGGCGAGGGCAAGGGCCGTTGCTTGCGCGAAAATTGCGGGAAGGCCCAGCAGGTGCAGCGAGAACGAGAGGCCCAATTGAAGCAGGGTTCCTGCTAGATAGGTCGCGTGAAATCGGGCGCAACGCGCCAGCCAGGGGCGGCGATGCCCAGGTAGGCGGCGAAAGGTGATTGCATCGTTGGGAACAAAGTTTGCTAGAATGGATATCTCGCTGGCAATGGCAAAGGCCATCACGTAGTGCCACTGCTGCTCGGCAGGCCAGAATACGCCGTAGTACGCAAGAGAAAAAACGAGCAGGTTGACGATCACAGCGAAACCGCCGAAGAGCAGATAGCTCAACGCGCGTTGCATGAGATCAGCATGGCCGCTTGTAAACTTGTCGATAGCGATATGTTTCATGGTAATCCTTGCTTCCACAACATCCCTCACCATGTATTTTTGAAGCATTCTTCATATCACATTAGAGCCGGTAGATATCGACTCCGCCCATAGTGATATGGGTCACGAAGTGGATGCGAACCGACCGTTCGGGGTTCGGTGGGGCGATGGCGAAATCAGGTGGCTCTTCGGGTAGGTAAACGACGTAGCGCAGCTTCTGCCTCGTGATTTCCCAGACCTCAGGCCCTTCGTAATATCCATCGTGAACGTTTCTGCCTCCTGCAAACGCGCTTCCCTCAAGCGTGAATTGGACGTAGCGAGGCAGGAAAATCTCCACCCCACCCATAGTAACGCTAATCTCCAGGCGGTATTCGCCGGGTTCGATCGGCGCGCTTACCAGGTCGATCACCGTACTGCTCATCAGGGTGTTGATTTTCCCTTGGTCAAACAACTGCATACCGGAATGCGAAATGGAGTACGCCTGGCCGCCAATACCAGAGAGCAGAGGCGGATTTGCTTTGTGTACAGGAGCCTCAGCTTGCGGCAGCTCTGTGCGGATCACCTCGACTGTGCAGTTCGTCAACGCGACCCCAATGGCTCCAACTGCCGCAAGCATGGGGGCCACAACAGCGCCAACTACTCCGATGGTCAGGGGAAGCTCCAGGATAGTACGTCCCTCATGTTTGATGATGATACGGCGCACCTGTCCTTCGTGAATCAGCCGTTCCACGGTGCTTACAAGTTGATCTCCCGTGACGTACAATTCTTCACGATATGCTTGCTGTTTCTCGCCGGTATATGGACCTGTCTGTGTCATTTCTTTCTCCTTCTGCATAGACTATCGTCCTACTCCTCTCAAGCTTACCTGATTATTTTTACAACTCCCTCACATATTGGCATTGTTTCTCTCATTTCCATCACACCTGATGAAGAATAGCTGACCGCGCCTTCTCAAAAACATTTGAGACGAGTTTGTATGGAGAAATTCTCTTGCTGTGATAAGGGCGTGAGGCTGGGGGCTTATGCTACGAGTGAAAATAGTTTCTCGGGAGGTGTTCTCTGAATTGGCAGGAGTTGTACAATCCCGCCGTCGAGTTGCTTTTACGTTCGCCTCTACACGGCATGCTGGATACAAGCACAATGCTTATTACCGTGACAGGGCGCAAGACCCGAAATCGCTATACCCTGCCGGTCTCTTATGTCCGCGATGGCGACACTCTGCTGGTCATCAGCCAAAAGAACCGGAACTGGTGGAAAAACCTTTGCGGTGGCGCAGGGATTGAGATCTTACTCCAGGGCCGCCAGTTGTGAGCCAGAGGAGAAGCCCTCACTGATAGCGGACTGGCGGCGAGCATCCTGCTTCGCATACTCCAGGATGTCCCTGTGTATCAGCGGCTTTTGCATGTCAAGCTGGATGCGATGGGACAGCCAGACGATCAAGAGGCGTTCAAGCGTCTTGCTCAGGAACACGTCGTAGTGCGCATTGGCCAACTCACCAGATAAGCCGCATAATCTATTGTGCCGGAGGAGCAATACTCATGATGGCGGGCATGGTCAGAAAGAAGGTCGAGCCAGCTCCTTCCACCGACTCGAACCAGAGTTGGCCCTCATGACGCTCTACCAGTTCACGGCAGATGTAAAGCCCCAGTCCGGTACCGCTCACCCCCCAGGCGACCGCATTATCGGCACGCATGAAGCGCCCGAAAATCTGGGCCTGTTGCGAGGCAGGGATGCCAATGCCCTGATCTTGTACGCTGATTCCGAGCATCCCGGCGCTTTTCTCTTCCCACAACCTGATGATGATTGGCCCGCCTTCGGGGCTGTACTTGATGGCGTTGCCGATGAGGTTGGTCAGCACCTGCTCGATACGTCCGGGGTCGATGTCGGCCACGAGGTGCGTCTGTTCGGTCTGTACCTCGATCTGGTGCCGGGTGGTAGCCTTTTGCAGGAAGCCTGCCACTCGCTTGACCAGTGAAATGAGGTTGGTTGGTGTGCGTTGTAGTTGGAGGCGGCCAGTCTGTAGGCGTGTAACGTCAAGCAATTCTTCAGTCAAGCCAACCAGGCGCTTTGTTGCTGTTTCAATCTCCTCTAGAGCCTCCCGTTGCCAGTCAGCAAGACCGGGGCCGTGTCCTCGCGCAGTCTGCACTAGCAGCATGTCAGCAAAGCCCCGCAGCGCAGCCAGAGGAGTGCGCAATTCATGCGCCACGATGCCTACGAACTCATCTTTGAGGTATTCGGCTTCCTTGAGAGATGTCACATCTTGAAGGACCACCAGGGAAAGGGCTTCTCCCTCACGGACAAGCTGGCCAGAGCCATGCGGGGTAAACAGCGGCAGCGCATTCACCAGCACAGGCAATTGAGAACCATTGGGGCGGCGAATGGTTTCCTGCTGTTGGAGGACTGTCTCGCCCTGCTGCACAGCCCGCAGTGTCGCATATCGCTCTTTAGGAAGAGGACGTCCCTGCGTGTCGAAGAGCTTGATCCGATTCCTTGTGAGAAATTCCAGCATCGGTTGATCTGCTGGCCACTGCGCGCCCCATATGTCGGTGGCTGCGCGGTTGGCGAGCAACAGGCGGGCCTCTGGCCCATAGACCAGAGCAATACCACTTGGCAGGTGATCGAGGATTTGTTGCAAAAAGCTCAGGCGCTCCGTTGTCTCCAGGTACATGGTGTGCGCTAGTTGCTCGGAGGTGCGGCGCTCGGTGATATCACGGTTGATCTCCAGGGTAGCTTTGGGCTGGCCTTCGTTGTCACGCATCAGAACCTGGCGGCTTTCTACGGTTATGAGGCGACCATCCCGGCAAGTATGGATAAGTTCTCCTTCCCAGCGCCCCTCGCGCTCAAGCTGCCCATCGATCGAAGCCATATCCACAGGGAAATGTGGCTTGAGCAGGCTATGGGTGATCCGCCCCTGGGCCTCCTGTGCTGACCAGCCGTAGAGTTCCTCGGCTCCCTTATTCCAGAAGATCACGCGGCTAGCAGAGTCACGCACGAGAATCGCGTCATGGGCCAGATTGATGAGGTCGGCCTGCAGTTCGATCTGCTGGGACTGTTGCAGGCGCAGGCGCTCTGCTGCACGTTGAACGCTGACATCACGGACGGCACCCAGCGCGTAGAGCGAGCCATTGACCTCTACCGGATTCAAACTGATCTCCACCGGGAACTCTGTACCGTCCTTGCGCCGTCCCACCAGATTTAAGCCCACACCCATCGGCCTCGTGCGCGGAGCTGAGAAATATCGTTCTCTATGGGCAGTGTGGTTCGCCCGGTAGCCCTGAGGGAGCAGTATCTCAAGGGGCTGGCCTACCAGTTCCTCGCGGGTATAACCAAAGAGGCTCTCGAACTGCCCATTGACCTGTGCGATGCTCCCTGCCTGATTGACGAGGACCAGGGCATCAGGTGAGATATCCAGGAATCGGAGCATATCTTCAGCCGAAATGGATAGCGCTGTTCTAGGAAGAGAAGTATCCTGCCCTTCCTCCGGGTCTGACATAGGGGGTAGGTCAAGGCTTGTCATCGGCTTTCCTGACGGGTTTATCTTTGCTGCATCAAATAACGGAAGTATGCCCACTAAATCTAGTATATGATATTTTTTGCAACAATGATAGCGTGTATCCATGAAACGATATTAGGCAAAAATGCGGATTTCTTGGAAAGTTGTCTAGTGGTGGGAAGGACCGTGTTTTAGTCGGCTGGTTTTCCAGGCGGTAATCATCGAAGAGCGTGAAAAGCATTCCAGGCTCCAGCCTGGAATGGAATGGCCGAACATGGTAAGTCAGCCAGGGCGCGCTTGCATCATTGTATGTAGTCCGTTTTACAAAGCTGAGTTGAAACAGCATTTCAACTCAGCTTGATCTCTAGTAGCGGAAGACTGCCGCCAGCGCCGACTTGCCTGGCACATTCGTTCGCTCAACTGCATAGACTTTGCCTCCGTGTAGCAGCGTTTGTGTGGCAGCAACATCCAACAGGTCTACGTCGTTCACCTGTTCCTCTTGATGAAGGATAAGCGTGTTCGTCGCCGGATCAAAGCGTCCCCATTGTTCCTGGTCCAACGCGACAAACAGGCTTTCAACACGCCCATAACGGGCTGCGGACAGCACTTCACGAATGGAGTTCGAGGCCCACTCTGTATCTGCTGTATCGTTATAGCGGGCTGCCGCCTCGCTCATCGGTTTCAAGATGTGAGGTTCAACGATAGCCCAGGCCCGTTCCCGCAAGGTTTCCGCGCTTAGTTTATCCGGGTTGCCTGGAATGACTTGCTCTAACAAATGAGAATAGGTATTGGCTTCCTTGTAGATTGGGAACAGGTATTCCACGCAAGCAAGCACGAGCGGTGCAGTCTCATCATGGAGGATCTCGTGTAATCCATGATTGATTTGCTGACAGAAGCGCAGAAGGTCTGTTTTGATGTCATCGATACCCACGCCCTGTCCGTGAAAAATCTCGGGGTGTCGCCCGCCTTTGCCAAGTGTCGCTCCTGATGCGCTGCTGTGATACTGGAGCTGATTGTTGGGCTGATCGTACCTCAAGGCCTCAGCAAGGCTAGAAGGAACCTCCTCAGGCAGCGTGAGTTCCTGTATGCCGTAGTGGGTTCCCTCAAAAAGCCGGACCGCATTTTGTGAGAGCGCCAGCACATAGAAACGACCATCATCGACCATGAGCGGCAACAGGGGCTTGAGATAGAACTGCTCGCCGATGAACACATGGTCTTTCATGCGCAACGGCACGTAGTAGGCCCGGAACATGCGCGGCGAACGGAAGATAACCAGCCCATCTCCTGGATGCTTCCAAAATGTATCCTGTTCTACTAGCTCTTGAAGGGGTTCCAGGATGTCTTCTGTAGCAGGAGAACCCCTTTCGCGCAGCCGCCGTTCAACCTGCCGGATAGTATGCCTCAACTTTGCCTGATCTGCCTGCACACCTGTGCGGTGAGTAGACAACACAATGGTGATGCAGGGCGCTTCATGCGGTTCAGTCAAAGCTTTCAATTCACTTGCTGTAGGAATGTTCATAGTCATCAACTCCTGTTCAAAACAAATGGAAACAGGCGCATAAAGGATGGCCCCTATTTTTATGTGGGTGTCTGACCCTCTTCTAGCGCGGGCTGTGACAAGTGATAGTACTCTTGCCGCATCCCTTTCTATCCTGATGGCAGCATAAGGCTTCAACATAACATAGAGGTTACAAAATCGGCTGCTATCCTCACGGTTGAATCACATCTGCCTTGCTGGTTAAGCCTGCCAGATGTATACAAATGTGAGCAGTCTGGGAGACGAGCGGTAGCGCCTGTGAGGGAACGGTGAGATTGAACGGGTATTTTTGTATCGAAACGGATGAATGAATGTTTCGGCAGCTCTGAGGAGAGAAACGGGGAGTATGCGAAAGCTGGTGATGATTTGCGCGACGCTCCTGGAAGACGAAAGGCGTATTGATATATGCATACCTATCAATCGCAACATCAAGAACATCATGTTTCTGGTAGCGGTTTCCAGCGATTCTTGTTCGTTCTCATAGGAATTGGTCTCTCGGCGATTGTGATCTGCCTGCTCGTCTTGGATCAGGTCTGCTCTACGTTGCAAAGGCCAGGGGGCCAACTGCCCTCTACAGTGGTTGTCGTTCTTTCTCCTCAACCCTCACCAACACTAATGCTTTCGCCCACACGTGTTCCAACTGCAACACCGACTGCCAATATGGCTCAGCGCATCGATGCATATATCAACCATCTGACGCGAACACAGCAGATTGGCCAGCTGCTCATGTCGCACGTCTATACCAACAACTATACGGCTGTGCTGAATCAGCCACTATAACAGTGGAAAATCGCCAACGTCATCGTCTACAACGAGTATAATAGCGGGCCGCTCATGCCAAGGCTACTGTCCAGGCTATCCTGGCGGGCGATGACATCGTGGAAGCCCCCATCCAGCCAGACCGCCTGTCGGTTGTAGTTGCCACACTGACCACCGCCGTACAATCCGGGCGTATCTTCACAGGCTCGCCTGCGCCAGTCGTTGCAACGCATCATTGCCCTCAAAGTACGCATGGGGGCTGATTTCGCTGCCTTAGCGCTTCCATAAATAGAGCCAGACAGAGGAACTGCACAACGTAACGTTCAGATATGCTGTGTAGCGGGCCACCAAGCAATAACCTGGAAGAGCTTTTGCCTTTCGCTATTCTCTCGTCCCTGGAGCAGAGTTCACGTAGCATCCAGGGTGGCATGGTATGCAGTGTGATGGTGCCGTGATGTCCTATGCGGTTTATGTGATGCGTTTGTGAGGTGGCTGCCCTATGCTTGATTGAAGAGATAGTAACAACAGGAGGTTCCGAATGACGATCTGGTGTGATGCCGCCACTGCTGTCCAACTCGTGGAATCCGGCCATCGTGTCTTTGTGCAGGGGGCCTGCGCGACCCCGACCCCGCTGCTGGAAGCACTGGTGGCACGGGGAGAAGAGCTGCATCACGTGGAACTGACCCATCTGCATACCTACGGCCCGACTCCCTATACCGATGAGCGCTGGCGTGGGCATTTTGTTGTGCGTGCCCTGTTTGTTGGGGAAAACATCCGTGAAGCGGCCAACGCCGGGCGAGCCAGCTATGTGCCGGTCTTCCTCTCGGACGTGCCCTCGCTGTTTCATCCCGATGGGCCTCTGCCCATTGATGTGGCGATGGTTCAGGTTTCGCCTCCTGATGCGCACGGCTATTGTTCGCTCGGTTCGTCGGTGGATGTGACGCGAGCCGCAGTCGATTATGCCCAACACGTGATTGCCCTGGTGAACCCCCAGATGCCCAGAACACACGGGGATAGCTTTCTCCATCTCTCCAACATCGAATGCGCAGTCCACTACGATAGACCGATCTATGAAGTGGAACGCCGCAGGCCGGACGAGACGCAGTTGCAGATTGGGCGCAACGTGGCGACGCTCATCGAGGATGGAGCCACACTCCAACTGGGCATTGGTGCCATTCCCGATGCCGTCTTGCAAGCGTTGGGAGACCGGCGCGATCTGGGCATCCACTCGGAAATGTTCTCTGATGGGGTGCTTGAGCTGGTCGAGCGTGGCGTGATCACCGGCAAGCGCAAGAACCTGGACCGGGAAAAGCTGGTCGCCAGCTTTGTGATCGGTAGCCGCCGCCTGATGGACTTCATCCATGACAATCCCACCGTCCAGATGCGTCCTATGGACTATACCAACAATACCCTGATTATTCGCCAGTTCGATCACATGGTGGCCATCAATAGTGCGATTCAGGTGGACTTGACCGGGCAGGTTTGCGCCGAATCGATAGGTACGCGCTTATATAGCGGCGTTGGCGGGCAAATGGACTTTATGCGCGGCGCAGCGCTCTCACCACATGGACGCCCGATTATTGCCTTGCCTGCGACGGCTCACATACCGCATAGTTCGGAACTGACTGAGCAGGAGATGCCGCTCTCTGCCGGTGACCTGACCTCGCGGATCGTACCGCAGCTCGCTTATGGCGCGGCGGTCACAACCTCGCGCGCGCATGTCCATTACGTGGTGAGCGAATACGGCGTGGCCGAACTGCATGGCCGATCCCTCTCCGAGCGAGCGCGCAGCCTGATCGACATCGCCGCACCCGAGTTCCGCGAAGAGCTTGAGCGGGCTGCTTATGCCTTGCACCTCTTTGCTTAAAAAAGCAGCAGCCATGATTGTCAGTCAAGTGATGACGGCATGTTGATCACGTGGGGTCTCAACTCGCTCGTGAAGCAGCCGCGCCCAGCTTGCCGCCCGCTCCAATTCACCCTCAACGAGAGGCCCTTGCATTCCTGTGACAAGAAAACTTTCTGGTGAGAGCAGAGGCCTGATGCCTTTCTCACGCAGTTGCCTGGCCATCCGCTCTGCTGCCGAACCGGTCAGCCATTCCTGAGAGGGAAGAGATCACGCGACCATCACACATTCCGTGAAATTTGTCATGGAAATCCAAGTAGCATCCCTCATATGAACTGCCCCACTTTTGGCGGCACACCATATCGCTTGTGAGCGCTTTGTGAGATAAACGCGCTCGCAGGTGAGGCACCTGTGACAGAGAAAGTCTACCCTATCAGTAGGCATACTGAATAGTCGTCAGCCCTCATTAGTATGGGCAGTCACCTGTTCAGGCACAGTTGATAAGATCGCTACGCGCAGGGATGGAGCAAAACAAGTGAGGAAGCGCAGGCGATCTAAAAAGGAGTGTTTCTATGTTTCAGCGCATTCTTGTTCCCCTGGATGGGTCGATGCGAGCAGAGCAGGCGTTACCAGTTGCGGCGCGAATTGCGCGTGCCAATGGTAGCACCGTCTTTCTTATGCAGGTCGTCAGCCCCATAGTTGACTATAGCGGTGGACTATCCCAAGTTCCATTCATCAATGGAGAGATCATCGAGTCGCAAATTGCAGACGCGAACGAGTATTTGTCCACAATGGCTGCTTCAGATGTTCTAGCAGGAATAGAGACTAAAACAGAAGTCTCATTTGGACAACCCGCCCAGTTTCTGCTAAAAGCTATGCAGATATATGGCATTGATCTCGTCGTTCTGTGTAGTCATGGGCGAACAGGCCTTAGCCGCTGGGTTCTGGGGAGTGTCGCTCATGCCCTTGTGCATCAAAGCAGCGTGCCGGTTCTGGTGTTGCGCGAGGGACAAACTCTTGCTCATGTGGAGCGGGCGCTCGTCTCTCTGGATGGATCGGCGCTCTCCGAGGTTGTTCTCTATCCTGCCGCTTACCTCGTCGCCGCCCTTGCTGCTCCGGCTGAAGGGGCGTTGCATCTGACCCAGGTGGTCAAGGTGATCGAAACACCGAGAGAAGAGGGGATTGCCAGCCAGTTAAATAACGAGGCTATCCAGCAGGCAGGCGCTTACCTGGCAGATGCGGCAAAACAACTGCGCGCCTCGTCGTCGCATCTCAAACTCGCGCTTACCTACTCGGTCGAGGCCGGGGATGATGTTGCCGAGACGTTGGTGAATATTGCGGAGCAAAGGGGCAAAAAGAGTGAAGCGGGGGGAAGTGGCGCTTGTAGCTTCATCGCCATGTCCACGCATGGTCGGGGTGGCGTACAGCGCTGGGTCATGGGTAGTGTGACCGAGCGTGTTCTTTCGACAACGAAACTCCCGATGTTGATCGTGCGACCTCAGCAAAAGGGATGAAAGGAACAACCGCCTGGAGCAGTTGAAAAAGGAAGTGTGACATGATAAACCCGAACGCCCCCTTAACAGGTCCGCAGGCAAACCAGCAGCCTCCGCGATTTAAATGGCTCAGTACGCTTATCTGGCTCGCGCTCTTTTCCCTGCTTCTTTTCTGGGTGTTTCCCTCACTCCTCGGACAAGGGGAATCGCAGAGCAATGAGACGGTGACCTATTCCACCTTCATCGCGCAGGTGAATAACAACAATGTCCAGTCCGTAACCATTACGGATTATACCGTTACTGGCGTTTTCAAATCGCCAGTTCCATCCGCGGATGGCTCCACGAAATCAACCCATTTTACGACCACTGTGCCTCAATTCGGTAATGCCGACCTGATAGCGCTGTTGCAAGCAAACCAGGTTGTTATTAACGTGCAGCCATCCAGCAACGCTTCCTCTTTCTGGTTAAGTCTTCTGCTCTATATTGGGCCGTTCATCCTGATCATTTTGCTGTTCTGGTGGATGGGCCGGAGAGTTTCTTCAGCCCAGAACGGCATCTTTTCGTTCAGCAAAAGCAAGCCCCGCCTCTACATGGGCGGCAAAACCAATACCACGTTTGAAGACGTAGCAGGTGTCGATGAAGCTAAAGCGGAACTGGTCGAGGTGGTAGATTTTCTCAAAGCGCCCGCCCGGTACGAGAAGTTGGGCGGCAAAATTCCCAGAGGTATCCTGCTTGTCGGCCCTCCCGGGACTGGCAAGACGCTGCTTGCGAAGGCGGTGGCTGGTGAAGCCGATGTGCCTTTCTTCTCTATGTCTGGTTCGGAGTTTGTCGAGATGCTGGTCGGCGTCGGAGCGAGCCGGGTACGCGACCTCTTTGACAAAGCGAAGAAAAGCGCGCCCTGTATCATCTTTATTGATGAACTCGACGCCGTTGGGCGCGAACGCGGCGCTGGTCTTGGGGGAGGCAACGACGAACGTGAACAAACCCTCAACCAGATTCTGGTCGAAATGGACGGCTTCGACCCGCATGACGCCATCATTGTTCTGGCGGCTACCAACCGCCCCGATGTCCTCGATGCCGCTCTGCTGCGCCCTGGTCGCTTCGACCGTCAAATCGTCGTGGACCGGCCCGATCGACGAGGTCGCGAAGCCATACTGCGCGTGCATACACGCAAGGTACCGCTTGCTCCCGGTGTGAAGCTAGATGTAATTGCGGCCTCGACCGTTGGCATGGTGGGAGCAGACCTGGCTAACCTGGTAAATGAGGCAGCCCTCACCGCCGCCCGGCATAACCTGGACCAGGTGACACAGGCCTGTTTTGAGGAGGCGATGGATCGTATCTTGATGGGAGCCGAGCGCCCACTGATCCTTAGTCCACAGGAACGCCGGGTCACGGCCTACCATGAAAGCGGTCATACCCTGGTAGCCCTGCTGACGCCCGATGCAGACCCGGTACATAAGGTGACGATTATACCACACGGGCAGGCTCTGGGAGTTACGCAGATGGTCCCGCTTGATGACCGGCACAACTACTCGCGCTCGTACTTGCTGGCTCGCCTCGCGGTAGGTCTGGGCGGGCGCACAGCAGAAGAGATAGCTATTGGAGAGATCACGACGGGGGCGGAGAACGACCTGAAGGATGTCACTAACCTGGCCCGGCAAATGGTCACGCGCTGGGGCATGGGACGGCGTACTGGCTCGGTTTTCCTGGCTGGCGAACAAGAGGTGTTCCTGGGTCGCGAAGTTGGCCTGCGAGAACGACAAAGTTACTCCGAGCAGACTGCCGCATTGATCGATGAAGAGATGCAGCAGTTCATTAACGAACGCTCCACCTATGTCCACGACCTGCTGGCGCAACACCGTGAGAAACTAGAGCGCCTGGCACAGGCATTACTGGAGCGGGAGTCGCTTGATGAGCAGCAAATTCATCACCTGCTTGAGGAAGCAAATGAGGTGCTAGAAACTGGAGACAAAAGTGTCGAAGGCAGCCTTATAGCTTCAATTACGTGAAAGCTCATTGAAATAGTGCGGTCTGATCTCGCCTGAAGACAAGAAGTATGAAAATAAGTTCAAAAAATGTGAAGCATTTGTGAGAAAAATTGCCTCAATAGCGAGAAGGCTGTGATATACAACGTCTAGGCTACTTGTAGGTGCAATAAGCAGAGGTTGGCAAAGCTGCCTGGCCTCACCCGGATGGAGAACAGGTCTGCCGACCTGCATTGAAAGCAATGGTGATCGCTATGGCTCTTTATGGTGTGTATTCAGAGGTGGGAAAACTGCGCAAGGTGCTGGTGCATCGACCGGACAACAGCCTGAAACGCTTGGCCCCATCCAATTACCAGGAACTGCTTTTCGATGATGTCCTGTGCGTCAAAAAGACGCGTTGGGAACACGATGTGTTTGTCGATCAAATGCGCTCTCGCGGTATTGAGGTACTGCTGTTTAGCGAATTGCTGGCTGAGACTATGCAAGATTCGTCGGCTCGTAAATGGCTGCTCGACCGCAAGATCACCTCAAACGAACTTGGCGTTACGCTGAGCCAGGAACTTCGCGACGGGCTTGGCGAGATGGAGGCGAGTAAACTCGCCAATCTGCTCACCGCAGGACTCACGTTCGGTGAGTTGCCACGCGATCTCAAGGCTATAGGACTGGCCCGCTATGCAGGGGTACCAGTATGGAATAGCCTGACAAATGAGGCGCACCCTACTCAGGTGCTTGCTGACCTGCTCACCATGCAAGAACATGTTCATAAGCCGCTCGAAGAGGTAACGTTCTGCTTCCTGGTGGATGTTGGCTACAACATGGCCGATTCGCTGCTGGTTGGCGGGGCAAAGGTGGGCATGGATACCCGTCCGGTGGGTCCCAGGACAACCTGGCCTGTAGAATCTTGCCTGAGCCAGGTACGAGCCATCGCTGAAGAGACGGGCGGACGCATAACTGTGACCGAGGACGCTGAAGACGCTGTGCGCGGTTGTGACTTCCTCTACACCGATGTTTGTGTCTCGATGGGCGAACCGCTGATCTGTGGGTTGAGCGCATCAAACTGATATTGCCCTATCAGGTGAACGGGAAGCTGATGGCGATGACCAGTAACCCTGGCATGAAGTTCATGCACTGCCTGCCTGCGCTTCATAATATGGAGACCAGGCCTGGCAAAGACATTTACCAAAAATACGGCCTCAGTGCGCTGGAAGTAACCGACGAGGTGTTCGAGTCGAAGGTAAGTATCGTGTTCGACCAGGCTGAAAATCGCCTGCACACCATCAAGGCCGTGCTGGATGAGGGTGAATTGTTTGGTATACTGGTGGTATGAGGAGCTTTCTTGATATCTATGCGTTCCTCCACGGAGAAAAAGAGATGACAACTGAAGAAGTCGCGGACAATACATCGCAGAGCAGCGACCTGGCGCGATATCGTGCCAACTACCTCTCGGAGCAAGAGGGAGTCTATCTGTATACAAAGCTTGCCGAGGTCGAGAGCGATGCACACTTAGCGGAACTTTACCGCCGCATCGCCAGTATCGAGGAACGCCACGCTAACCTGTGGAAGAACTACTTGACAGGTGCTGGCCAGACTCTTCCGATGTATCAGCCCAACTGGCGCGTTCGCACGCTGGTCTGGCTTGCAAAACGTCTTGGAACGGGTGCGGTACTGTCCACCGTCTCCTCGATGGAGAAGAACGCCGTAACCGATTACGATACTCAGCCGGAAGCGGTCAGCGCAGGTCTCCCGGCTGATGAACGCTCGCACTCGCGCCTTTTTAACTACCTCCTTTCTTCGACGAGGGGCGGAATCGCTGGACCCCTGCTGGCCCAGTTTGAGGGTCGTCACCGCAGTGCGGGCGGCAATGAGTTGCGCGCCGCCGTCCTGGGAGCAAGTGATGGGTTGACCTCGAACCTGAGCCTGGTTATGGGGGTAGCGGGAGCGATACTGACTGGTCACGCGGTTCTGATTGCTGGTATTGCCGGGCTGCTGGCCGGGGCATTCTCCATGTCCATCGGGGAGTGGGTCTCCGTTCAGAGCGCCCGCGAACTCAACCAGCACCAGATAGCCATCGAGAGCGAGGAACTACAGCACGCCCCGCAGGAGGAGCAGGAAGAGTTAGCGCTCATTTATCAATCGAAGGGCCTCGATGAGAAAACGGCCCGCGAGCTGGCAGCTAGTCTGATGCAGCAAAGCAATAATGCCCTCGACACCCTGGCGCGTGAGGAACTGGGCATTGATCCGAAGGAGCTCGGCGGGTCGGCCTGGAGCGCGGCCATTACCTCGTTTTTCCTCTTTGCCATCGGCGCGATTATTCCGGTGTTTCCATTTATCTTCACTAGTGGTTTCACCGCTGTCATCGTCAGCCTGATTCTCAGCATTTTGGGTCTGTTCGCCATTGGCGCTGGCGTGAGCCTGACTGCTGGTTCCTCCCTCTGGAAATCAGGTGGGAGGCAGATTCTGCTCGGTCTCCTGGCGGCAGGCATCACCTTTGGCCTGGGCAAGCTCATTGGAACAGCAGTAGGCTAGTCATTGTTTCGGTAGCGTTCCTCTTTGATTGCAGCAGGAAGCAATAGAGTTAAACAGGCGAGCCTTGTGGAAATCCTGTAAACGGGTTGTGAGAGAAAATGGGCTTTCTGTGATGTCCTTGTGATGCTGGAGGTTTACTCTGAAAAGAGTGAAGCCAGTTTAAGCAGCGCAAAGGAAAGGAAGGATGTCTACACTCGCTTTACATCTCCACGACCGCGTGGTTGTGGAGCGCGACCACCTGTCAGAGGTCATGGCATATTTGAGCAGCAAAGGCTACCAGGTGATCGGCCCGACCGTGCGCGAACAGGCCATTATCTATGATACGCTGTCTTCGCTTGATGATTTGCCTGTCGGATACACCGACGAACAGGACGGAGGCAGCTACCGGCTGAAGCCCCGCCGCGACCGCGCGCTGTTCGGCTACGCGGTTGGCCCGCAATCCTGGAAGAAATTTTTGCATCCGCCCTCAGTTCGCTTATGGCAGGCCTACCGCACAGATACCGGATTTCGTATAGCCGAAGACCAGCAAGAAACGCCCAAATTTGCCTTTATTGGAGTGCGCTCATGCGAGTTGCACGCTATTGCTATCCAGGACCGCGTCTTCTTGCAGCATAACGACCCTATTTACCGTGAGCGGCGCGCACATCTCTGCATTATTGCTGTTAACTGCGCTCAGGCAGGAGGTACGTGCTTTTGTGTGTCGATGCAAACCGGTCCAAAGGCCGAGAGCGGCTTTGACCTGGCGCTGACGGAAATTCTGGACGAGCAGCAACACTACTTTGTGGTAGAAGTTGGCAGCGAACTGGGTATTGAAATTCTCAATGCTGTACCGTATCGCGAGGCTAACCAGGATGATATCGAGCGTGCCGAGAATGTGCTTGCCAACACCGCCGCGCAGATGGGCCGCAGCATGGATACCACTGACATCAAGAACCTGCTCTATCGCAATCTCGACCACCCGCGCTGGGAAAACGTGGCCTCTCGCTGTCTGAGTTGTACCAATTGCACGATGGTGTGTCCCACCTGTTTTTGTACGACGGTGGAAGATATGACTGACCTGGCGGGTACACGTGCAGAGCGATGGCGCAGGTGGGACTCCTGCTTCACGATGGACTTTTCTTACATCGTCGGGGGTAGCGTGCGCTCCTCGACGAAAGCGCGCTACCGGCAGTGGATGACCCATAAGCTAGCGAGCTGGATTGACCAGTTCGGCACCTCGGGCTGCGTGGGATGTGGGCGCTGCATTACCTGGTGTCCGGTGGGTATTGACATTACCGAGGAGGTGCGCGCTATTCGTGAGACTCCAATGAGTAGTCCGGCTGATTTGTAAAGGAAAAGCACTCATGCAGACGCTTGAAACGATACTGGCACAACACCCATTCTTCAAAGGCCTTGATGCGCGTTACATGTCGCTGATCACAGGCTGTGCATCCAATGTGCGTTATAAGGCTGATGAGTATTTCTTTCATGAGGGTGAAGCGGCTGAGCGCTTTTACATGCTGCGCGAGGGCCGAGTCGCTCTTGAAACACACGGTCCGCAGCACAGAGAAATCGTCATCGAAACCATCGAAGCGGGTGAGGCGCTAGGCTGGTCGTGGCTTTTCCCGCCCTATCGCTGGCATTTCAGCGCGAGGGCGTTGCAGGATGTCAGGGCTATTGCGCTGGATGGAGTATGTTTGCGCACCAAAGGCGCGCAGGATCACGACCTTGGCTATGAACTGGCCATGCGCGTGGCGCGGATACTGATGGAGCGTCTGCAATCTACCCGCCTGCAATTGCTCGATTTGTATGAGGCTGAGGGAAGGCGGGTAATCTATGAGTGAGACACTGGGAAATCCGATGCTGCCTGCTCTCTATCGTGTGCTGCGCGTGCATCGCGAAATACCTGATACCTTCACGTTAGAGCTAGAGCCGGGTGATGGCGCAGTTATACCCTCCTTTTCCTGCGGCCAGTTCAACATGCTCTACGTGTACGGTGTGGGCGAGATTCCCATTTCAATCAGTGGCAATCCTGCCCAGCCCATTCCCTTAGTGCATACGACTCGCGCTGTTGGCGTGGTTTCGCAGGCGATGCGCGAACTCAAACCGGGGAATGTAATCGGCGTGCGTGGGCCTTTCGGCAGCTCCTGGCCCGTTGAACTGGCGAATGGGAAGGACGTGGTGATTGTGGCAGGTGGGATCGGTCTGGCTCCGCTGCGCTCGGTGATGTACCAGATCATGGCTCAGCGCGAACGCTACGGACGTGTTGCGCTCTTATATGGGACTAGAACCCCTTCAGACATCCTCTATCGCCGCGAGCTTGAAAACTGGCGCTCGCACTTCGACCTCGAAGTGTTTGTTACAGTGGACCGCGCAACAGGTAGCTGGCGTGGCAGCGTCGGCGTCGTTACCAGACTCATCCCACACGCGCCTTTTGATCCACTGAACGCCATCGCCTTTGTCTGTGGCCCCGAGATCATGATGCGCTTCACGGCTGCCGAGTTACAGAAGCGCGGGGTTGCACCTGAGCGTCTCTATGTCTCGATGGAGCGCAATATGAAGTGTGCCGTTGGTCTGTGCGGGCATTGCCAGTTTGGGCCGTATTTCGTGTGCAGGGATGGTCCGGTGTTCCGGTATAAGGATGTGCAGAACTGGCTGCTGAAGGGAGAAATGTGAGATGCAAAAAATGTCGAAGCCAAAGCTGGCCGTCTGGAAGTTTGCCTCCTGTGATGGCTGCCAGCTCAGCCTGCTGGATTGCGAAGACGAGTTGTTGGCAGTTGCTGGCGAAGTGGAGATCGCCAACTTCCCCGAAGCCTCGCGCGCGGTCGTCAAAGGTCCTTATGATCTCTCGCTGGTTGAGGGGTCGATTACCACGGGACACGACGAGCGGCGCATTCATGACATCCGACGCAACTCGAAATACCTGGTAACAATTGGCGCGTGCGCCACAGCGGGAGGCATCCAGGCCTTGCGTAACTTCGCCAACCTTCAGGAATTTATCTCCATCGTCTATGCCTCGCCCTCGTATATCGACGTACTCAGCAAATCGACACCCATCTCCGATCATGTCTATGTTGATTTTGAGCTGCGCGGCTGCCCAATCAATAAACACCAGCTTGTCGAGGTCATCAGCGCCTACCTGCATGGGCGCAGGCCTAATACGCCGTCGCACAGTGTGTGTGTGGAGTGCAAGATGCGCGGCACTACCTGCGTGATGGTGGCGCATGGGACGCCATGCCTCGGCCCGGTGACACATGCGGGATGCGGAGCCATTTGCCCAGCATACGGGCGCGGCTGCTACGGCTGCTTTGGTCCCAAAGAGACGCCCAATACCGCCGAGTTGAGCCAGCGCTGGATGCAACTGGGCACGACTCGCCAGGATGTTGTGCGTGTATTTCGCGCCTTCAATGCCTACGCCACGCCCTTTAGAAAAGAGGGGGAGAGCCATGAACACTAAAAACATTCTGGTCGATTACCTGGCCCGCGTTGAGGGGGAAGGCGCGCTCTCGGTAAAGATTCGCGGCGACAAGGTAACGGATGTCAAATTAAAGATTATGGAGCCGCCGCGTTTCTTTGAAGCGTTTCTACGCGGCCGTAAGTACAGCGAAGCGCCGGACATCACCGCCCGTATTTGCGGTATCTGCCCGGTTGCTTACCAGATGAGCGCGATACATGCCATAGAACATGCCTTTGACGTGGTGGTGGATGGTCAACTGCGCGCCCTGCGCAGGCTGCTCTACTGCGGTGAGTGGATCGAGAGCCATACGCTGCATGTCTATATGCTGCACGCGCCCGACTTCCTGGGCTATCCCGATGTGGTACGCATGGCGCAGGATTACCCCGATGTAGTCAAGCGCGGCCTGCAGATGAAAAAGGCGGGCAACGCGATTGTGTCCTTTCTGGGAGGGCGCGAGATACATCCGATCAACGTGCGTGTGGGCGGATTTTACCGCGTGCCGGAGAAGCGGGACTTTGCGTCGCTGGTCGAACAACTGAAATGGGGGCGTGACGCCGCCCTGGAGACGGTGCGCTGGGCCGCGCAGATGCCGTTTCCCGCTTTTGAGCAGGATTACGAATTTGTGTCCTTGTGGCATCCCAGCGAGTATCCTTTCAACGAAGGACGCCTCGTTTCCAATAAAGGGCTGGATATTGTCGTTAAAGACTACGAGGAACACTTCATTGAGGAGCAGGTTCCCTATTCCACGGCGCTGCATTCCCGGCTCAAAGAACGCGGCTCGTATTTCGTCGGGCCGCTTGCTCGATACAATCTGAACTTCGCGCAGCTTTCCCCCCTGGCGCAGGAAGCAGCGCGCTCTGCTGGACTTGGGCTAACGTGTCGCAATCCTTTCCAGAGCATCATTGTGCGCAGTGTAGAAATCCTGTATGCTTTCGATGAAGCATTGCGTCTCCTCGAGGAGTATGAAAAGCCGGGACGCTCCGCTGTCCAACTACGACCGCATGCCGGAAGCGGCTGTGCTTGTACGGAAGCGCCACGCGGCATCCTCTATCATCGCTATCGTATCGATGACCAGGGGTTAATTCGCGAGGCGCGCATTATTCCTCCCACCTCGCAGAACCAGAAGACCATCGAGAACGACCTGCGGCATTATGTGGAGCTGTATATCCACCTGCCGCAGGAACAACTTACCTGGCAATGCGAGCAGGCTATCCGTAACTATGACCCCTGCATCTCCTGCTCCACGCATTTTCTTCAGCTTAGCATCGAGCGGGAGTAAGCGAACATGCTGGTCATCGGCATTGGCAATCGCTACCGTAGCGACGATGGAGCAGGCCCGGCGGCGCTTGAACTGCTTCGGATAGAGCGACTGCCGGGTGTGCGGCTGCTCGAGTGCGAGGGAGAAGCTTCTTCCTTGCTTGATGCATGGCAGGGAGCCGGAGCTGTTGTGCTGATCGACGCGGCATCATCTCATGCCGCACCCGGTACGATCTATCGCTTCGACCTGCTAGCCCAGCCATTACCCTTCGAGGTATCGTTTCTGTCCGCGCACGCCTTCGGGGTCGCTCAAGCGATTGAATTGGGGCGCGTCCTCCATCAACTGCCCACCAGCCTGATCCTCTATGCTATCGAGGGGAAAAGCTTTGCTGCCGGTACAGGCCTTTCCCGTGAAGTCGCGCTAGCTGTCCATGAAGTAGTTCAGCACTTGAAGCGCGAACTGGCATGAATCCCTTTCTGTTGGTATCCACTTTCATCCTGTGAGCGATTCGTGAGGAAGCATTATCCACATGTGAGTTGCCTGTGATAGGCAAAGCTTATCCTTTTCTCAGGAAAGCAAGATGAAAGGGGAAACAGGCGCATGAGAATAGGCGTTCCCAGGGAGGTGCAGGACGGTGAAACCCGCGTGGCGTTGGTTCCCGGCCTGATTCCTGCTCTTCTAAAGGCACGGCACGAGGTGCTGGTTGAAGCTGGCGCTGGAATTGAGGCACGCTTCTCCGACTCGCACTACCTCAAGGCAGGAGCCACGTTGATCGAGGATGCTGCCGCCTTATACGAGCAAGCTGACATAATCTTCAAGGTACAACTAGCGCAGATACACCCCGCCACTCATCTTTCTGAAGCCGAAATGGTGCGTGAGGGGTGTGCATACATTGGGTTCCTTTCTCCGTTTACACGTCAGGATGTGTTGGAGACCTTTGCCAGGCGCAAGATCACCGCATATGCTATGGACTTTATTCCACGCCTCACACGCGCTCAGAGTATGGATGCCCTGAGTTCTCAGGCTACCGTAGCGGGCTATAAAGCTGTTTTACTGGCGACAGAACACCTGGACAAAATGTTTCCGCTCTTGATGACCGCCGCAGGTACGATCACGCCTGCAACCGTACTGGTGCTGGGCGCGGGCGTAGCGGGATTGCAAGCCATCGCAACGGCAAAGCGGCTTGGAGCGAGAGTAGAAGCTTTTGATGCTCGTACCGCTGTGCGCGAACAAATTCAAAGTCTTGGAGCGACCTTCATTGAGATGGAATTGCCCCCAGACGCGGAAACGGCAGGCGGCTATGCCAGAGAGCCATCCACCACATTTCTCGAGCGCGAACGGGAAGTCATCCAGTCCCGCTTCCCGAAGGTGGATGTCGTCATCAGCACTGCGCAAGTCTTTGGAAAACGCGCTCCTTTGCTCATTACCGCAGAGATGGTCAAGTCCTTGCGACCAGGCTCGGTAATCGTTGATCTGGCTGCTGAACAGGGCGGCAATTGCGAACTGACTCAGGCAGGTCAGACCGTTGAACACGAAGGCGTCACCATCGTTGGCGCGACAAATATCCCTGCTCTGCTACCCATCGATGCCAGCCAGCTCTATGCTCACAATGTCATTAACCTGTTCCACTATCTCTATCCGGCAGCAGGAACGCCGCCCGATAACACTGATGAACTGGTGAGAGGAGCCTGTGTGACCCGCGACGGCGCAATCGTTCATGAACTGCTGCAAGAAAGATCTCCTATATCAATAGGAAAAAGCTCATCAGGAGAAACTGAGTGAAAGATCCGAACCAATGGAGTGTTTCAACTGAGCATGAAGGAGAGAAGGTGTCCAGATGAATAACATGTTCTTCGAATCGCTCTATATCCTCGTCCTGGCGGGATTTGTGGGATTTGAGGTCATCCGCAAGGTCCCCCCCTTACTGCATACACCGCTCATGTCCACCACCAATGCCATCTCCGGCATCTCCCTGGTAGGATCTCTTGTTGCCGCAGGAAGCGGCCAGAGCGTTGTCAGCACAGTGCTGGGAACCATTGCCGTCACTGCTGCGACCATTAACGTCGTTGGCGGCTTCATGATTACCGATCGGATGCTCAAAATGTTCCGGCGGAAGGAGAGGAAAGCACGATGAACGATATACTACTTTCCGCCGCATATCTGGCAGCAGCCATCCTGTTTATCCTGGGGCTGAAAGGGTTAAACTCTCCTGAAACCGCCCGGCGTGGCCTCCTGCTGGCCGAAATCGGTATGCTGCTCGCGGTTGTGGGGACGCTCCTGCACGGCGAGATCATCCAGTATCAATGGATTCTGGTAGGGCTTGTCGTTGGCTCAACCATCGGCGCGCTGATGGCGATCTTTATGCCGATGACCGCCATGCCGCAGCGAATTGCCATCTCTCACTCGTTCGGCGCGCTGGCTGCTACCCTGGTTGGCATCGTTGAATACTACCAGCGCAGCCTGACGATTGATCACGGCACGATGGCGGCACTGGGCTTTGAGGTGCTGTTCGGCTCGCTCACCATCACGGGCAGCTTGATGGCCTTTGGCAAGTTGCAGGAACTGGTGAAGAGCGCACCTATTACCTACCGCTTCCAGAACGTCTCGAATATTCTGCTCTTTGTGGCTATGGTGGGCGTCTTTGTCTTTCTGATTTTCAGTCCCGGTATGAGCGCGTTTTTCTATGGCATGATCGCGGCGGGCCTCGTATTTGGCGTCCTGATTGTGCTGCCCATTGGGGGAGCGGATATGCCGGTCGTGTTGTCGCTGCTCAATTCCTACGCCGGTCTGGCTTCCGCCGCCACCGGGCTGGTCATCAACAATAACGTGCTGCTGATCGCGGGTGCGTTGGATGGAACCTCTGGCTTCTTCCTCTCGATGATGATGAGCCGGGCCATGAACCGTTCCTTTACCAACGTGCTGTTTGGGGCGGTGGGGGCGGTGAAACCGGGCGCTCAGACGCAGGAAGAGGTGAGAACCGTTACGCGCTATACCCCGGAAGACGCAGCTTTTATTCTGGGGAACGCGCAGTCTGTGATGATCATTCCTGGCTATGGCATGGCTGTAGCGCAGGCCCAGCATGCCGTGCAAGAACTGGCCGAACTCTTGATGCAGAGGGGGACAACTGTCCGCTATGCGATTCACCCGGTGGCAGGACGTATGCCTGGACACATGAATGTGCTGCTTGCAGAAGCGAATGTGCCGTATGATTTACTCTACGAGCCGGAACAGATCAACGACGATTTTTCCAGTACAGATGTTGCCCTGGTCATTGGCGCGAACGATGTGGTGAATCCTGCTGCCCGTTACAAGAAGGATAGCCCGCTCTACGGCATGCCTATTCTCAATGCCGACCAGGCGCAAACCGTCATAGTGCTGAAGCGCAGCTTGTCGCCCGGCTTTGCAGGCGAAGACAACGAACTTTTCTATGAGAAAAAGACCATGATGATCTTCGGTGACGCGAAGGCCACCCTCACCGGCCTGATTCAGCTCTTAAAGAAAACGGCCCCGGCAGAGTCGCTACCTCTTTCGTGATGCGAGAACTGGCCTCACGCTCTCGCATCACATTTACGCGATGTCCTATGGCCCTGACAGAATGAACTCTTAAGGCCTCATAGAAAACTTCGTGGTCGCTCTCCTGCCATTCTCTCCGTTGCCCCTCCGGTGGCCTATCGATTGGGCAGAGCCACGAAAACCTGCGCCCCAACGAGCCAGAGCCATGATCAGGATCTGTATCAGTCGATCTTTTTTCTGAATCTCCCTGCCTAGCCGCTCCACTTCGATCTGCTCAATTGTACGAACCTGGAAGCCACTGGTTACTGGTCTGCCGCAATTGGGGCAAAACTCCGCGTCATCAGGGAACTGAAGATTGCAATATAAACAGGCTTTTGTCATATGTGTACTCCTTCTTGCGAACAGTAGCATTCTCTATGACTTACAAGGGACTATGTTGCCTGGTTGAAGAACTCCGGTCTGGGTATTCTGCCAACCAGAGATAGGTTGCCAGGCTGAAAGCTGCCAGACCCAGCAAAAAGAAGCCCGCGTAAAACCAGGGGAGATGGTCGAACAGCTCGACATGCACCACTTCGTAAGCGGCCATGAGGAAGCCAGCCATTACCGGAAGAAACGTTGCCCATTTGCGACGGATGAACACGGAGAGGGCGGCGCACAGCGCGCTGCCTCCCACAAGAATAGCCAGCCCTGCGCCTGGAATAGTGTAGTCGCTAAAAGGCGTACCTTGTAACCATTCCCGAGGAAACCGGATTATATCCGTTGCCAGCGCTATTCCTCCTGAGATGGCACCCAGCGCGACCAGAAACTCCAGTACCATAAGGACGATACGTGCTATCCGGTGTTCCATCTCCTTGTTCCTTTCTCGCTACGAGTAGATGGCTCAGACCTCTCCAGTCTGAAGTATAGTGTAGCGAGGTTACGATGACATCACAGGAGGAGGTTTCAGACTCACAGCATAATCAAAAACATACGGCAACGTCCAGCAAGGGAAGCTATAGCAGAGATCATGCTGGGCATGATTCTATCTTCTGTACGGTATCTTCTTCCAGGAGTTCGGTTCTTCATCCTGGGGGTCCTGGCTCTGTTGGCAGCCAGTAAGGCCAATGGGCGCGCAAATGCTGGCGAGTGTGTATTCAATCGCGCAGGTGTTGTGGGCGCAAGTCTAGCAGCCCTATGCGAGAAGTCCTGCTTCGTGGGCTGGTGAGGCCAGCATGTATCCTACTCCGGGCTTTGTGAGAATATACCGGGGGTGAGCAGGGTCCGGTTCGAGCTTTCTTCGCAGGCGGCTGATGTTCACCTGGAGGATATGGCCCTCGTTCATATACGAGTCGCCCCAGATATATGCCAGCAGTTGATCCTGTGTCACCACGCGCCCGGCATTTTGCGCAAGATAGAGGAGGAGGCGATATTCAACCGGGGAGAGGACGACTTCACAGCCAGCTCGCTGTACGAGGTGTTCAGCATCGTTAATGGTTACATCGCCGATGGTCAGCGTCCCTCGCAGCAGATAGGCATGCTCGTTGGTCGTAAAGCGCGACCGTCTCAACACGGCCCGCACACGGGCGATGAGTTCTTCCAGGCTAAAGGGCTTGGTGAGGTAGTCGTCAGCGCCCAATTCAAAGGCCCGTACTTTTTCCTGATCCCACCCCAAGGCAGTCAAAATGATGATCGGTACGGCGGAAAACTCGCGCACCGCGCTGCAGACGGCGAAGCCATCCATTCTGGGCATCATGAGGTCCAGTATCACCAGGTCCGGCGAAGCGGTGGTGATCAGTTCCAACGCCTCCTTGCCGTCACTTGCCTTGTGAACCTCGAAGCCTTCGAATTCAAGGTTGCGTACAAGAAATCGTAGCAGTTGTGGATCATCATCAGCTACTATGATTGCTGTTTTCTTTGCAGACATCTCTGCGCCTCCTGTATCTACAGTGGATCAAGGGGGGAATGCCTCCTCTCACGTAGTTTGTCAAGCATATGAGGCTACTCTGCCAGTATTCAATGTACAAGAGTTCTATCACAAACGTATCACGAAAGAAGACAAAAATATCACATCGAGTACACAGTTTAAAGAAGTCGATCTTGTCTCCAGCAGGTCTGTTCTTGTTGTGCGGATTATGAAAAAATTTCTTCCTTATTTCCTGTTTTTTCTTGTGCTTGCGAAACGTCCGTCTTATCCTCCTCAAGAGAGAAAGATTGAGCTGGCAGGTCGCTGTTCAATTTGCTTGCGTTTTTTCTGGCGAGCTGCTTTTCAATTACTTTGTCCGCCCTTGCCAGCAGTACCACCGCCAGGATGAGCAGGCCGCCGAGTACCTGCGTTAGGGTGATGGTCTCGTCGAGGACGAGGGAAGCCAGCCCCGACTCGACGATTGGCTCGAAGGTTGAGAGGGTGGAGGCAGCGGTCGGTCCGACGCGCTTGAGTCCTGCGAAGAAGGTGACGAAGGCGACCACCGTCGAGATCAGCGCGATGAGGTAGCATACCGCTCTCGCGCCACAGATCAGTCACGGGTGATTATCAGTACATCACGTATCGCACACAGGGGAATATTGCAAGGCTGGTTGTTTAGCTGTGATGCCTCCGTGAGGTTCAGGTACTCACAGGTGAGAGGGCTGTGAGGTTCACATACTATGCTTAGGATGGAAACAGGTAAGGTGAAATACCCGCTTCTTTCTAGAAGAAGGGGAAACGATCATGATGAATCAAAAGCAGATGGATGGAAAAGCTTATAAAGAACACATACATGAGGTGTCGCGAAGTTGGGTAAGATACACCTTTCCCTTCGTACTGCTCTTTGTGCTACTCCTGAGCCTGTTCACTGCCTGCGGGGAGCCACAACAAAACCTCGCGGGAACGGCTACGCAGAACCCGCCCATTCCTCAGATCACTCAAGATACTCACGGCATCGTGGATACGACCGGAACCGTACCCCAGAGCTTTTTAACGCAACTGAGAGCGCGATCGGATGAGGTGCAGGCAAATGGTTTTCAGATCGCTGTTGTGTTTTTCAACAATCTGGCAAGCGATCCGCATCAATTTGCCACCGATGTCTTCAATAAGAATGGGATAGGCTTTAAGGATAAGAATAACGGCGTCCTCTTTGTCCTCTACCTTCAGAAACCGGGAAAAGATGGTCATGCTCCCTGGTTGACGTATATCACTGGCGGGGGGATATCGGGATCGTTACCTGATACGATGATGGATGACTATGCTCAGACCACATTTGTCCCGGCACGTGCCCAGGGTCATTGGCAGGAAGGCTTACTCTCGTTCTACGACAAAGTGTATGCAGCCGAGCGCGATCCAAATATTGCCAGGGAATGGCAGAGCCAGCAGCATCCTCAGACCCCGACTGAAACCAGTCCATCCAATAATACGGACAGCTATAAAGTTGTGGGAACCCTCATCCTGCTCTCTCTCGCTGTTGTCCTATGGCTACTGATCAGTGGTATTGTCGCATCCCGCCGGCATGAGAAATTCTTCTACACCGCCTTCCGCTTGCTTGGCCGTTTTCTCTTCATGCTTATGGTGCTGAATAGAGGCTCAAGGGGAGGGATAGGTTCTGGCAAACGAGGCGGTTCAGGAATGTGGGGTGGTGGAGGCAGTTCACCATCATCTGGCGGTGATGTGTAAGCGGAAATGAAAGGAAGGATACTGGCATGTTCGACAAAGAAAAAATTCCAACCTACGACAAGGATTACGCTGAGAGATCATATCGTGATTACGAACCTCCCTTCTCCTTCGAGAGGAGAGGAGAAAAAGTGATCCCGCCCAGGCGTTTCTGGACACGGGGCAAGATCATCACGGCAATTGTTCTGGGCATTGTACTGCTGGGTGGCGTTATCTGCATCGCTCAAAATATTGTCATTCAACAAAGGCAGTACGACATCCAGGAGAAAATAGGCATTGTCTGGAACGAGGTAGATCGAGCCTCACAGCTTCTCCAGCAGGACGCCGCTCTCCTCAACTCGACGATTGCCTCCCAGAACGCGGCCATTACCAAAATCGCCCAGGCGCGTAGCAATGTAGAAACGATCAAAGCCGAGCAGGGAACAGGCGATACCAATGCGGCCCTCTCCGCTGCAAGACAAATGACCGCAGGTATCCGGGTGTTTGTCGAGAACTACCCGGATTATGGAGTAGGGAGTAACGCCCATACAGTGCTGGTGCAAATCGAAGGCTCCTTCAACCGCATCGAGTACGCGCGAACCCAGCTCATTCAAGAACAGACCGATTTCAATAAGTGGCTGCTCACGCAAATCCCGATGAACCTGTTCTATCATCCCGTACAGATTCTGGGATCGAATGCCAATCCGGCTGAGCCTGTACCTGTGCCTCCTTATGTGCAGCCGACTCCATAGCTTGCTGCGCTTATTGTCGAGAGGATGCGTTTCCCTGCCGCTCGTGTAGAGTGACAAGGAAACGCAGCGGGCTATCCCCTTCCAATTATTGCTCTCTACACGGAATGAGCCAGGTGTAGTGCGCTAAGAACTTGCTCAAGGTTGGTATTCAGGGGGAGCGTTGTATCGATGATGAGATGCGCTATACCTGGCTCTCGCTCCGAATCGAAAGCCTGCCATGTAGCGCATTGCGCATCATACAGATCAGGTCGTCCATCCGATGCCAATACCGCTGTTTCATGCGGGTGTGCCTGCTCCTCATGCTTCATGCGGCTTTGCCACCGCTGTGCCAGTCGCTGCAAGGCAAGCTCTCGCGGGCAGCGGCATTCGACGAAGATGACATTGACGGCCTGTCTGGTGGCCTCCTGGGCTACTTGAACAGCAGCCAGGCGATCTGCCCACCGCGCGAAGCTCGCATCAAGCACAACAGAACGCCCTGTAGAAAGTGTTTCTCCCGCCTTAGCCAGTAATGCCGAATAGGTACGCTCCGTCCATTGCTTGCTATAGAGTCCTTGACCGAAGGCGTCGGCTTGTGGTTTCGCGGGGTCAAGATGAGCGAGGCTTTTGCGCACCATATCGGATGAGTGCAGCGTCCAGCCCAGTTCTCGCTGAAGCGCGAGCGCAAGCGTACTTTTCCCTGTACCCATCAAACCGCCTACCAGTATGAGCGTAGGGCTGGTAGGGCCTTTCGTATAGCCAGCAGCAAGGGTGAAGAGCGCGGTTGCTTGTCTGCATGCGGCGTCTCGTTGCGCTTCGGGAACTTCTGGCTCATCCAATTGGAAGCTGACGACCTTGCCTCGCACACAGGCACGATAGCAAGCGTAGAACGGCAAGAGTTCAAGCAGAGCGTCGTCGCCCGTTTCCGCCACGTAGCTCTGAATAAACGCTCGCGCCAGATCTGGCCTACCAACAGCATCCAGTTCCATCGTGAGAAAGGCGACTTCACTCGCGACATCACTATAGCGGAAGCGCTCATTAAATTCAATACCATCCAGAACGATGATCTCAGGTGACTGCTCGGCCTCTTCAGATGTGGGGTCGAGGATGTAGACGTGCTGCAGGCGCAGGTCTCCATGACAATCGCGTATTCGTCCTTCGGCCACGCGGTTCTCGAAAAGGGTTTCCCGCTCTACCATAAAGCGACGAATATAGGTGGTAATGCGCTGATAGGTATCCCTATCAATAGTTCGACCAATATAAGGCCGCATTTGCTCGAAGTTTTCTTCCCAATTGCCGCGAATGACTTCCAGACTGCCAAAGCTCGCAATATGCTCATTGGTGGGCGTGGAGGCATGAAATGCTGCTATTTTCCGCGCTATGTGTTCCAGTAAGACAGGATTCGCTTTTCCTGTCCTCACCTGAAATTCAAGCATGGCTTCATCAGGAAGCCGCACCATGACGACGGCGTAGTCGATAACAAGGCCGCCCTCAAGCGCACTCTCAGGTTCTGGGACCTGCTCCGGCGGGAAAAGAGGGCCAAAGCAGACGCGATCATCTGGAAATGCCAGCACAGGAGCCACGCCAAGATAGATACGCGGAGCCAACCTCCTGTTCACCAGCACTTCCTGTATGCAGAAATGGCGGCGTAGAGCAGGCGTTGTATAGTCAAAGAAGCCAAAGTTCTTCGGTTTTTTCAGTTTATAGACTCTGTTGGCTGTGAGTAAGACTGCAGAGGCATGCGTCTGGATGAGAGGAACCTGCTCTACCGGTGTATCAATCTTATATGTTTGAGCAATGCTCTCGAATGCGCCTGGGCATCGAAGCGCCTGCAACATCGCGCTAAAGTCTATCTTTATGTTCTTATTCGCTTCTTGTTCTTTCATCACGAGTATCTTTCTAAATGGCTGCCTATCTATGAAGAGCAGCATGATATTCATGGTAATGTTTTATCACAATGGTTTGCCATGACAAACCATGAAAGCTATTTCCACTCGTTTGGACTCGACCTCTGTAAGCGACCTGAGAGAAAATATCTGGGAGTACTCCAGTCATTGCCCGACCGTGATATGGCTGTGATGTAGAGGGCCGATCAAGAGAGCTTTTTGTGATCTTCACGGCCTAAGCTTCTTCCATACACATCTCACTACAGCATGGTCAGGAAGGAGGTACGCTATGGATCAGATGGACTATATAGACTATAAAGCACAGCTTGAGTCCATGCGGCAGGCTGGACTTACATCGTTAGAAATCAGCAAACTGTACCGCTTTCGGCAAAGGTTTGTTATTCAGGAGCAAGACCGCTCTCCTGTTGATCTCGCTCGCTTGCGTTTCATTCAGTGGCTTATTCAGCACGGAAAATTGACGGACCAGCTTAGCTGAAATGGTATACTTCCTCCTTACGGTTATACTACCAGATCGGGAAGCAGGATGCTAAAGCTGGGCGCTCCTGCTTCCCAGAGCAAACGTACATCCTTTATCGCTCGGACATTTCCGGCATTTGTGCCAGGTTGTCTTTCACCTGGGAATCGGGTAGAAACTCCTGGTTGTCGTATATCCACATTGCGGGAGTGATTTCAGAGCGGTCCACCAGGTAGATGGATTCTTCCTGGGCATTTAATACGAGATGCGCTGGAGCCTGCAAAAGGTCTGGCGATGTATATGCGAGAAATTCCAACAATTCGGACACCGTCCACCCCTTCTTGTACGGCGTTTGCAGCTCGAGAATATCTGCATTGATATCCACTCTACAAGTGGGGCATCTACTCTGAAGAGCTAAAAGGCAAAGCTTTAGGAGTTCGTTGAGATGCATATCCTTCTCCTCTCTACGCTTCAACCCTGGCCTGTTGCTTGCTTTTCTGGCTTCTCTTTTTCTGTGCGCCTTCACCCTTATACCATAGTACATGAAACTCTCTATGCGCTCTCAATTTCACTTATCCATCTCTCAATGCACTCCCAATGTCGCTAATCCAATTTCTGCCGCTCTTTTTACCTTTAAATGCTTAAGAAGCCTGTCCTTAACTCCTTAAAGGAGATGCCCTATTCATTTAGCTTTATGTACTGCTGATTTTTCAATGTGACCTGTTTGTGAGTATTTGCTGTGCTTATGTGAGGATGTAGTGACCCCCAGGAGATATAGTTCACTTTGTGAAGTGCTTTTGAAAGAGGTGAATACACCAGGAGCGATGTTTATGGCAGAGGTAATGACGGCGCAAGCCATTCTCAATACAGGCATGTCTTTTACCGTTCAGTGCGGTTCGGGCCATACCGTTGTGCTTGATGCTGCTGAGCAGGGCGGCGGCCAGAACACGGGCTTTCGCCCGATGGAGATGCTGCTGGTCGGCCTTGCAGGTTGCACCGGAATGGATGTGATCTCCATTTTACGCAAGAAGCGGCAGCAAGTGACACATTACGAGGTTCACGTGACGGGTACGCGGGCAGAAGAGCATCCGATGGTGTTCGTTGAAATCACCGTCGAGCATATCGTGACCGGACGCGCCATTCAACCAGAAGCGGTCGCGCGAGCGATAGAGCTATCTGAAAAACGCTACTGTGGCGCGGGGGCCATGCTTGGAAAGGTAGCTCACCTGACCCATACCTACCGCGTCATTGAGGCGACAGAAGCGCCTTCAGTGACTGTTTCATAAGCTTCATGGCTCTCTCATGAAGCCACAATCGAGTTGATCTCTGGATGAGATCCAGCATATGCAAAGGAGCAAAACAATGGAAGATCGCATGTCGATTATTGTCTTTTCGGGAACCGTTGATAAACTTATGGCCGCCTCTATCCTCACCGCAGGCGCAGCCGCGATGGATATGGAAGTGGAAGTCTTTCTGACCACCTGGGGGCTGGAAGCGTTTTGCAAGGATGCCTACAAGACCAATATGCGCATCAGCAAAGACTTTGACGCCTCCGCTTCTATGATGATGGAACAGATGAAAGCCAAGAAGGTTCCCTCCTGGATGGATAACTTCAAGAGCGCCATGGAAGTCGGCAACGTAAAAATCTATGCGTGCAGCATGACGATGGAGCTATTTGACATGAAGCTCAGCGACCTTGAACCAATCGTCACCGACATCACGGGGGTTGCAACCTTTGTTGAGCGAGCCAAAGAGGGCCGTATCACGCTTTTCATTTAAAAACCGGGAGCGCATTTTACAGAGAAGGAGGAAAGAATTATGCCAGAACTGAAAGACCTCACCATTGACAAAGAGATTGACGCGCGGGGTAGCTTTTGCCCCGGGCCGCTCATGGAACTGATTCGCGGCATGAAAGCGCTGCCGGTTGGGGCGGTGCTAGCCGTCCTGTCCAGCGATCCTGGGTCTGCGAAAGATATTCCCGCCTGGATACAGAAGGCCAGACACGAATACATTGGCGCGTTTCCTGAGCAGGGATACACCCGTTTTGTTGCCCGCAAAACGCACTAAGCGGGGAAAGGAGGCATTATTATGCCCAAGCATGTGCTGATTGTTGGCGGAGGGGTGGGTGGCACTATCGTTGCCAATATCCTGGCGCGTCATGTCAAGCCCCTGGATGCGGAAGTAACTTTGATCGAGAGTACGGGAAAGCACGTATATATGCCCGGTTGGTTGTACCTGCCGTTCAATCATGAGCGTCTCGACAGCGACCAGATCATCCGCCCGGAGCGGGAGCTGCTCAACCGGCATGTCCAGCATGTTCGCGGCACCGTAACAAAGATCGATACCTACAACCGCGAACTCCAGGTGCATTACAGCCCCGGACTCGATGAAATTACCGGCACAGGTGGAGCTATCGAGGCGACCTACTCTTATGACTACCTGGTGCTTGCCACAGGAGCGCGGCTGGCGAGCGACGATCTGGAGGGACTGAGCGGACACGACGGCGAGGGCTGGCATCACTTTTATAGCGCCGAGGGGTCTTTGCAACTACGCCGGGCGCTGAGCCATTTTGAGGGTGGGCGTATCGTTGTCACGGTTGGCGGCATACCTTATCGTTGTCCGCCCGCCCCACTTGAATTTACCTTCCTGCTTGACGAGTGGCTAACGAAGCACGGCCTGCGCGACAAGACGGAGCTACACTACCTTTTCCCTTTGCCGCGTGTGTTCCCAATTGAGACGGTAGCCGAGGTAGTTACGCCGCTATTGGAAGAGCGTGGTATTCAGTATACCGTCTTCTTTAATCCAGAAACGGTGGATACCGAAAAAAAGGTCATCTCATCGCTCGAAGGTGAGGAGATCCCCTATGATCTGCTGGTGATCGTTCCGCCGCATCGCGGCTCCCAGGTGATTGAGGCATCCGGCCTGGGCGATGAGCAGGGCTGGATTCCCACAGACCGCAATACGCTGCAGGTGAAAGGGCTGGAACAGGTCTACGCGCTGGGCGATGCCACTGACCTGCCCGTTTCCAAGAGCGGTTCGGCCGCACACTTCGAGGCGAAAGTGGTAGCCTCTCGCATCCTGGCGGGCATTCATGGCGAGGAAGCAAAAGCAAGTGAGACGCTGTACGACGGGGAAGTGATGTGCTTCCTGGAGACCGGGTACAACAAAGCGACCCAACTGGTCTTCAACTACGAGCATCCGCCACAACCACCAAGACCCAGTCTGTACTATCACATGGAGAAACAGCTCTTCAACCGGGCTTACTGGTTCCTGGTGCCGCAAGGGCTTGTTTGATCCATTGTATATACCTCGGAGCGAGGGCTGTCAAAGGGGATTGCCTTCGCTCCCAGGAGAAGTTTATCACCCGCCGAGGCAACTTCTCCTCTTTTCCCAGCTTGAACAGAACATCCTGAGGAGAATGTATCTTTCGCCGCAATTTTGCCTGATACGGCTGCTTTGCCTGAAGAGCTGGCCGAACAGCATGAGGAACAGCGACGTATCCTGCGCGCATTTCTGTCATTGCCGCCAAAGCCGCGTCTTGTTGTCTGGTTGCGATACACACGGCAATGGAGCTATGCCGAGATTGGACAACGGCTCAATATCCCTGAGACGACCGCGAAAACGTACTTTTCCCGCGCAAAACCGTTATTGCGACAACTTCTCGCTCGTGAAGATCAAGACTAAGGCGTCGCTTCTCAACACTTCGCCACTTACTTTTGATAGTAAGTGGCGAAGTGTTGAGGAGATGAGCTTCGCTTCATACTCGTACCCAGCGAACAGGGGGAGAAGCGCTTTTCCCATCATGCAGGTTAGCTTGCGAACCCCACTTCTTTCACTTCGCTCGGCTTGCTTTCGCTGACCGTTTCTTTCACCCCCTCTTTCTGCAGTGGCCGTACAATCAGCATGGGGAGCTTTGTCGTGTCGTGGACGTGTTCTGTCACGCTGCCCATGAACAACCGGCTCAAGCCGCTTCGTCCGTGAGTCGCCATGGCAATCATGTCGTAAGTGGGCGAGCCTTCTCCATCCCTGGTTCGCTCTGCCTCGTGGACTATGGTTCGCGCGATCTCCTGACTGACCTCGATGGACGAGGTAACGCTGACATTCAGCCCTGCAAACTCCGTTTCACACCGCTTGACCAACCTCTCGACATACTGCTCAGCCTCTTCACGCGCCTGCTGCACAATGTCTTCCTGCACAATGTCGGTGATATGGACGTAGTCCTTGAGTCTCCCATAGACCGAGGGCAGATCCACCACGAAGAAGATGCGTAACTGGCTCTTGAAAGGCGCGGAAAGCGCCGATACTACCTGAGCGGCTGGTAAAAGCGCTGTCTCTGAAAGAGGCGAGCCATCCACAGGCACCAGCACACTTAATGTATGAACCGTATTTGGCATGGAGGGAACTAACCCATGCTCATTGAACACCAGTATAGGAACGGAACTGTGGCGCATCAGTTCCTGGGCGACGCTTCCATAGACCCAGCGCTTCAAGCCAGTCTCTCCGTGACTGCATAGCACGATGAGGTCGATTGCTTCCAATCGTATAGTCTCATACACTTCGTGAGATGCAGCCCCCACCAGCAGCTCCAGTTTTACGCCGATACCATCGAGGTCCTCTTCATAGTTACTTATGACGCTCTCAAGGTAGCTCTGAGCCGTTCCCTCACGCCTGTCAAATGCGCTCGGTTTCAAGGGAACGGTCCGGTCGGGGGAATACGTTCCGAACTCGACGGGGGGAAGAACCACTTCTACAAAGACAAGGGTTGCGTTACAGTGACGGGCAATACGCGCCGCTACAGGAATGGCCTTTTCGGCTCGCGCCGAGCCATCAAGCGGCACTAAAATGCGCCTGAACATCGTTATACTCCTTTCGACGCCCACATGGCGTCATTTCTACTTTCTAAGAGAAGCTTATCCTCGCCCCCTCTCGGTCAGGTTACAAGGGTCGGCATCCGTATCACAGATGAGTTACAGCTTTCTCCTCCTGGTCAGCGCGCAAAAAGGGAGGTTTTGGCACTTCGTACTACTTACGCATCCTTCCACTCTACCTGGTGATTTCCAGCCATTCCACATGTGATCGTTCTGTGTCGGGCGCGTGAGCCAATGTGACGGTAAAGTGAACTCAATAGCCTATACTCTAGAGCAGAGTAGGAGCGATATCAAGCAAGAGGAAAAAATAGTTCACCTTGAAAGAGCATCTATGAACACATTGGTTATCTACGATTCACAATACGGGAATACAGAACGCATTGCCCGGGCGATTGCCGACACGCTGTGTGCCTTTGGGCAGGCGCAGGTGGCCAGGGTTGATCCTGCTCATCCTGGGTTCTCCAACGCAGGGCATGCGACCAACTCCGGCGATGCAGTCCTGGCTCGAGAACGTCTCACCCGCATCGCTTCGCGGTCTGGCGGTCGCTTGCTTTGACACACGCTTCCATGGCTTTCTTTGGAAGCATTCTGCCGCACCCCACATGACCAGGTATCTACGCACTCTGGGAGTCGAGCCGATCGCCGCGCCGGAAAGCTTCTTCGTGAAAGCCATGAAGGCGGAGGGCCTTCTGCTGGTCGGGGAAGTGGAGCGGGCGTCCAGTTGGGCCGAGATGCTTTTCACAGCATGGAGACCTCTCAGCCAGCCATGCGACGATAGGGAAAGGGGGAGCTGGGGTTGATTGTTCTTCGCGGACTATTCCACACGCTGGCTGCCCGTCTACGTCGGCACAATCGCTCATATACCAATCGCCACCATTTCCCGCCCTATGTGAGAGTGTGACAGCAGTGTGACGGCCGTTCCTAGCGGGGTGATCTTCTTGTGAGAGCGTTGTGGCATGCTTCATACAGGAAGAGAGGCTTCCTGCTTCTAAAGACGAGAAAGGAGAGTCATATGAGCAAAGTGCAGAGCCGCATCTGGTTCCTGTTGGGTGTGGGCATCGTCTTGCTGGCGACGGTGCCGCTCATCTTCGGCCTGCTGGGCAGTACCTTTTCGACTGTGTATACGTCGAGTGGTGGAGTAGTGCATGAGTTGACCTCGTTCGGCAATCCCGCCCTGTTTTGGCTGGCGGTTGGGATGTACGTTGTAGGTGGAATTGTCGCGTTCATCGGCTATCTCGGAGCGCTCATCAAGATGGCGCAACTAGAGCAGTGGCTCTGGTTCATCTTGCTGCTGGTGTTCTCCGGTATCACCATGCTGGTCTACATCTTTGTGGGACCAGAAACACATGCCCGGTCGCTGCCCCCGATCTATGCCCACAGTAGCTAGGAAAGCACCCCATGGCTGCTTCTTTTTGAGGAGGAGCCATGGGACGGCCAGACAACTTTCCATCCACCAGCATGTTTATGTTTCCTTCTTTAGTGGATGCGAAGCAATTTCACCCCGCTTTGCTATCTCTAGCGATATGGCTTGTTTGGCCTGCAATCCTCACCCTCTTCCCCACAGTCATTTTCTTCTGCTTATGTGACCGCATTACCCTGGCAAACACTCGTGTTGTGAGCGCAAGAGGGGCCATATGAGTCACCTGAACGCCAAAGGCATTGCTTCGCCCATCAACGGCATACGGTTTTCCCTGCTCCAGGGCGTGCAAGGCTGTCATGACCACCACCTCGGGGGTGTGCATCTTAGTCAACATCGGCACATTGTCTGTACCAAGATTCTTGAAGAAATTGGTCTCGGTTGGTCCAGGGCACAGGGCGACTATACGCACGCCACGTTTGCGGTATTCCGCCCACAACGCCAGGCTGAATGAAAGCACAAACGCTTTGCTTGCCCCATAGACGGCCTCGTAGGGCATCGGCTGAAAGGCCGCAATCGAGGACACATTGATGACGGCCCCGTCTTTTCGTTCGAGCATAGCTGGCACAAAGGCATGGGTCAGATCCACCAGGGTTGTGACATTAAGCATGATCTCCTCATGTTCCCGTTCCGGGTTGAGCGTGTCAAAACCTCCCAGGGTGGCAAATCCCGCGTTATTCACGAGCAGATCAACTGTAACCCCCAGTTCTTGCGTTCGTTGATAAACCTCCTGCGCTGCTCCCTCGCGGCTGAGATCGGCCGGAATGACTCTGGCGCGAATGCTGTACTGTTCTGACAGTTCTTCTGCCAATTCATACAGCTTATCTATCGAACGGGCTACCAGTACCAGGTTCATGCCGCGTGCCGCCAGGATATCTGCAAAGGCCTCTCCAATGCCTGACGAGGCACCGGTAATCAAAGCCGTCTTTCCTTTGTAGTTGAACATCTGCTTACTCCTTAGTATGCTTCCTTCGAACAGGCTATCTCATTCTCACCCTTAAGGCTTCTCTATCCTCGTGATCTTGAAGACCGGGTGACGCCATGCCTCATGCTCGAACACCTCAAGGGGCGAGTCTCTTTTCGCATCAAAGTACGAGCGAACTCCTCCAGAGACATGTGAGAGATACTCTTTAAGGATAGGAGCCGCCTCCTGTGCAGGTAGCTCGGTCACGGAGATTGTCTCAGAACGGCGTTCCCGTGTGAGCGTTGCAGTTCCTGCGGCCCGGATGTTGCGAACCCACTGTACTACGCCGTAAGGAGCAACTAGCCAGCGTTCTCTGTCCCGCTCAACTAAAACCACAGGAACCGTATGTGGCTGACCAGTCTTGCGTCCGCGCACCGTGAGCAGGGTAGTGGTTCCCATTTTAACGCCAGCACGCAGCAGCATAGTAATCAGTGCGCCTTCCAGGCGGTCAGCAAAGTTGACGTGATACGTTTTAACCATGAACTTATCCTTTCTTCTCATGTATGCTTGATTTGCAAGTGATGGCGATGCTCAACCATCCAAAGGTACCCCGCCAGCCCGGAGGCGAGCAGGCCAAGCCCAAAGTACAGGCCTTCAATCCAGGTGATCTTTGGTCTAAGCATCACCACTTCCCCGACAATAAACCCGGACATGGCGAGTCCAGCTACGAGTGACGTCAGCACGCCCTCTTCGTGGGCTGTGAAAACCAGCACTGCGGCAATGAGTGAACTGCCTCCAACACCAATAGTCAGGATGAGCGCCGGAATGGTGTAATCACGGAACGGCGTGTTTTGCAGCCACTCCAGAGGGAAGCGAGCCTGTCCTCCCGCTTCTATCAAGACGCCATTCTGATAGGTACCAGTCAGCATGGCAATGCCGCCGCCAATAGCCGAAAGTGCATTAAAAGCGGTCGGCACACCGATGGCAAGACGAACAAGTTTATGTTTCATGTGCTTGCACCTTTAGCGTTCCATTGCCTCCTCCCCAGCTCATCCTGGAACTAAACGTTCTCAGGATGGGGAGGAAGAGTAGCTTTTCTGTTTTTCGCCCGCGCCGCATTTGCAGCGGGAACGCTATTCGCTGTCAGGTCGATGAGAACTGCCAGGACAACCCAGAACCAGCCCCACCCGCTCACATCTCCAGCAATGTAATAGACGAGAACATAGGTCAGGGTGGTAATCGGCAACAGCAGAAAACCAAGCAGTGGCAGAATCCAGTTTCCGTGAAATGCATGGTTTACCAATGGCGTCGATAGCCAGATGACCAGCAACGCCAGACGGGCAAAAAGCGCAACTAACCAGCTCATGATGGATACCTCCTTTTGAACGGTATGCTGACATTAATTACGAGGTCGCCCTCTTCTCAATCTTTCGCCATCCGGTAGAGTTTCCACCCAACCAGGAGAAACCAGGTCGGCAAGAGCAAGCCGTAGACGAAGTAGCCAGGGCCTATCAGCGGGCGAAGGGCTTCACTAATGATGCCCAAGACGCCGGTCACGATGCCCAGGTAAGCAACGCCTCTCGGAAAGACGCCTTTCAGCATGACCAGCGAGGTAATCAGGATACCGACCGGACCCAGAATGCCGACAGCAGTTGTGATGTTATTCTGTGCGATAAACACCTCAGCAGCGGTCGCAAAAGCGGTGTGTTGGGCTGCTGTAGCGGCTGTCATGTACTGATCGCTCAGATAGACCAGGACAGCCGCTCCCCCGCCGGTTGTCGGTAGTGCCAATCCCAAAACCCAGGCGACGAACCCGGCCAGAGCGCCGAGGGCCGCGTAGGTCGTGTTCAGGTGCTTCAGCGCATGGTACAGCGCCAGGTAGACGACCGCCGCAAAGACGCTGGGTGCCAACCAGAGTACCTGCTCAGTGATGTACAGCGCCTTATGCGAAGCGACGTATTGGAGTGTGGCCGCCCCGTCTGTGTTTAGAGGTGGCGGCCAGACGACGACAAGCACGATGGCTACGAGAATAAGCACAACAAACAGAACGGCTGAAACGCCCCCGGCGCGGCAGAGATCTCTCCACGATCGGTCAGGAGCAGTTTGGTTCTCTGCCGCTGATCTTCTCAGTTGCAATGTGTTCATTTCTTTCTTCCTTCAATTCGGACAGGTATGTGAGTGTGAAACGGCTCGTGCCGAACTGCACGTATTCAACCTCCAAGGGCTGGCGTCATAGCTTTGGCCTCCCGCTTCACGATGATCATCGAGACACTGGCGATCAAAAACCAGATCACCATCGCTCCCTGGGCGATGAACGTTACGTATCCGCTCGCAGTATAGAAACCAGTGTAGTCGGTCCCCCCAAAGATCGAGGGAGCGGCTACCAGGTTGACAACTGCGCAAGCGTAAGCCACCCAGCCAGTCCACCTGGGGAGTACTCCAGTAGCCAGAGTAGCGTAGCCCGCCGAGGCCAACAACAACGCCGACATGATGAGCCCAATCGCACCATAGAAGATGAAGCTGCCCTCCATGAGGCCTCTGACCACAGTGGGATCGGCCTTGACATATGTGTCCAGGGCTGCGCTACCCTGGAGTGCATCGCCAGCCAGTTCCAGTGTGATCACAACCAGGCCGACTCCGAAAACCAAAGTCGAAACCCACTCGTAATCCGGCCGCGCCTGCCGGATCAGGTGACTGAACCCGACCAGGAAGATCACGAGGCAGGCCATGATGAGTGGATCGGCCAGGGTGGCGCGCGTGAGGATAAAGGTGCTTGCCCTGCTCACGGAGTCGCTGAACTGGACCATGTCCTCCAGTCGAGCCGTCGGCTGCGGACCGACGAAGTAGAGCGGGAGCGCGACCAGGAACACGACGAAGCCTGCAACTCCAAACGCGCCAGTCCAGCGCCGCACTTTCAGATCGTTCATAAGAAACCTCCTTTTTTGCGCACAATGCGTTGTTCTACGCAGGTTGCTTGCTCGTACCTGGCGAAAACTGCTCTGCCAGATCGTTCGACCAGACGCGAATTGCGGCCCAATTTCGCACATCGCTGGCGGGCATTTTTTTAAGGGCAGGTATCATATTGTAGGGGAAGGTAAGTTTCTCCGGGTCGAACTTACCGCCGAAAATGGTAATGGCTGCCGGAGCAAGCCAGGGAAACTTCGCCAGTTCTTTATCGAGCTGTTTACGTGTCTCCTGGTATTCCTTCTCTTCATTGTGAAGTGGGCCGAGCGCGAAAACGGCCACTGGTCGAGCCATGAGGGCGGCGCGGTGGCATGAGAGAAAATGGAGCGCGTCCTTGTGCCAGCGGAACATGTAGAGCGGCGCACCCAGTACAATTGCCTGATATTCTTCGAGTGTGCGCACTTCGCGCATGGGCTGAATATCGACCGCAATCCCACGTTCACGTAACGTCGCCGCGACTGCCTCCGCTACTTCCTGTGTTGAACCGTACCGTGTTGCATATGCTACTAGAATTGAGGCTGACATGATGGTCTCCTTTCTGCGTACCATCCATGTATTCCATATGGAATGGAATTACATAGCTGGGACAAGGCCGAGTTGCTGTAACATCCCTAATCTGTCATCGAGACCCCAATCTTCCACAATTTTGCCATCGGCGATGCGCGTGATCTCAATGGTTTGAACGGCCACCTGCTTGCCCATCGGGGGAATACCGCCCAGCGTTCCTTGTTGTGTTCCATGTGAAGTAAATCTGGTGACGACTTTGTCTCCTTCCGCGATCATATCCTCAATAGTGACGTGTAGATCAGGAAACCCCACGAACATTGTGGCGATGGCTTGTTTGGTTCCCTCGGGACTGGTCGGCAGACTGGGAGGGAGCGTGTGATCGACGTGATCGGGGGCATAAAAGTCATCAAGCGCATCCAGATTCCTTTTGTTGAATACTTCCTCGTAGAAGCGGCGTATCAGGGCTTTGTTCTCTTCAGTTGACATTGTACAGACTCCTTTCTGTGGATTACTTCCTACTTTCTTTAGAATCCTGCTTCAAAGATGGGAGCTTTTTCTGGCTTAGTCGAAAAGCTCCCATTCCCGCCCGCTATGACAGGAGTGTGCCAATCAACACTCCTGCAAACACCAGGACGAAGACCAGCACAAGGGCCGCGATCAGCAGCCCCGGCAGGAAAACGGCGGCGGTTGCTTTGCTCCCGCTCACCCGGTGTGCGGCCATAAAGGCGTACACCTGGAGGACGATCCCGTAAATGAACAGCGCGAAGTTGAGCCAGCTTCCCAGGTAGGGAATCAGCGCCAGAAGGCTGCTAAAAATCCCGATAGGCACCTGGAACAGCGCAGAAGTGTAGCATTGTTCCAGGAACGTACCCTGCCCATTGAACAGCCTGGACATCAGGTAGAGCAGGCCCATCCAGGTGAAGAAGCCCAAGGGGACACTGAGAAGCTGCCCCCCATAGGGCCAGCGGGGCAACAACGCCTGAACGGTTTCAGGACGCATGCCTGGGATAAAGTTCAGGATCGTGAGGGTGAAAGGCGTGGTTAGCCAGGCAATAAACCCGAGGAGAGCGGTGATGAAGCCCCAACCGAGCAGTTGGAACCAAACACTTCTCCATTCGGCTTTCTCCAGTTCGCCGGTGAATGTTTTCACTGAGGGGTTGGTTACTATACGTAGATACTGCCCAGGTAGTTCGCGTATTACCTGACCGAGTGGCCTTAGCGTTCTCTCACCAGATGTATAGGGAGTTGGTTCTTGATATGGATACGTAGCCATTGTCGTACTCCTTTCCTTGTTTCTTTCCCGCTCCACTAAATGCCATCAAACGCGATGATTTTCCAGCTCTGTCCTACTTGATGTACCTGAAGGTGAACTGTGTAGGTCGTTCTGTCAGCGCGTGTGACTGTAACTGTTAGGTTTTGGGCCGGATCGGTAGTAAAATCGGGAGCTAGCGAGAAACTGGTGACCATACCCGCAGACGAATCGCGGCTCTGCGCCTGAGCAACAAACTGATCCCGGGAGAGCGTGGAGGTCAGACTGGCATCCAGGTAGGTATATGCCTGGGCGTAGTCATGATTTTTAATGGCCGTGTAGTACTGGTCGGCTGCGAAAATTGGCCTGGCAAACGGCCTGAGTGTTTGTCCAAGACCTACCGCAACCTGAATGGTGCTGATAAGGCAGCTTAGCAGCAGCAATCCTACAACGACCCAGACCCAGCCGCGAGATCTGGTGGCGGGCTGCCCATATCGTGTTTCTGTCGGAGGCGGCATTTGTGGTCTGTTTTCAACTTCAAACATGGGAAAAGCTCCTTCCTCTCTATCAAACAGGCGGTGCAACATGTACTTCTTTCAAATTCATCGTTGTCAAGCTCGACTTGAACCGGCTGTTTGTCTCCTTCGCAATACAAAATCAGGGTGTTTCGCCTGATCTTCCAATGAACATCATACGGCCAGAAGTTTACAGTCAGGTTACAAAAGTTGAAGCAGGCGACACGGGAAGGTCACGTTGCCTTTCGATCAGGAAGAAAAGGGGCTTGTGAGCGGGTTGTGAGGAAGGTTAACGCTGCGGTGATGAGCATGTGATAGAAAGATCGTATGCTTCAAGCAGGTATGAGCTGAACAAAAGGAGCGTTCTCATGTCATATATGAGGAGTACTGGGGAATGCGCTGTGCTAATCTCAATGCAGCTGTTGATCGTACACTTGCAAAAAGATTAGCAGGGAGAAAGTTGATGGAACAATGGGATGACACCACTACGTCATGAAGGGCCAATTTATAAAGGACGGTTGCACTATCTCGATTGGCTGCGCGTCCTGGCAGTATTGGGCGTATTCTATGCCCATACTACCGACATTTTCGATACTTTCTACTGGCACGTCAAAGGTGGGGATCCGCCAGCGGACCTGATGACGCTGGTGGTTTTTGGGACAGAGTGGGGCATGGCGCTCTTCTTTTTCCTTGCAGGCGCAAGCGCCTGGTTCGCGCTCCAGTCAAGAACTCCAGGAGCGTTTATCGGCGAACGTTTTAAGCGGCTGATAATTCCCTGTATCGTTGGCGTCATCCTGTTTTCGCCGCCGCAGGCCTACCTGCTGGCAATCAGTCACGGACTTTACAGGGGCAGCCTGCTCCAGTTTTATCCTCTTTTCTTCGAGAGCATTCATCCGGTCTGGTGGAATCCGCAGTGGATCGGGGCTTATAGTTTCCATCTCTGGTTTCTGGCGGACCTCTTCTTTATTGCCCTGTTCTCTCTACCTGTATTGCTTTTCCTGAAGCGGAAACGAGGACTGCATTTGATCTCGCGGCTGGTTGCACTGGCTGCCAGACCCGGCGGGCTTTTTGTCTTTGGGATTCCTATCGCGCTTGTCCAGCTTGCTTTACGCGCGCCATTTCCCGGCTACCAGAATTGGGCCGATGTCTTTACCTGGTTATTGATCTTTCTCTATGGATTCATTCTGCTGTCCGACTCTCGTTTCGAGGCGGCGCTCCAAAAGCAATGGATACTCATTCTCGTGGTCAGCATCACCAGCTTTCTCATTATGTTATGGGCCTCTTTTAGCGGCACATTGAGCGCGTGGGATGCGCTTTCAGATTACTCGTATGGCTATATACTCTATCAATTGCTGCGCAGCATTATTATCTGGTCCTGGATGCTCTTCGTGCTGTTTTTCGGCTTGGCTGTCCTCAATCACAGCAATCGGTTCATCGATTATGCGAACGAAACTATCTTGCCATTCTATGTGCTGCACCATCCTGTTATCGTGGCCTTTGCCTTTCTCACTTTTTCCTGGAATGCTGCCTTAGGCATCAAGTATCTGATTGTGAGTTCCGTTGCCCTGCTAGCCACCTTAGCACTGTATGAAGTCTGTATCCGGCGCATCAGTGTAATGCGCTGGCTGTTCGGTATGAAGCCGCTACAGAAGTCCGAGTTGCTGTCACCACCTGGCTCGAAATCTTCACCCCGGCTTCAGCATTGAAGGAGCATATCATGTTGTTTGGCCCACCCAGAAAGACCTTTGCAAAGACTCCTACCGATTATGGTTTGCACTATCTGGATGTTAGTTTTCCCAGCCGTCGCGATCAACTGCTGCTGCGTGGCTGGTTTATCCCTGGCATACTACCCGGTGGACAATTGACCACTGCCCGTACCATAATAATGGTACATGGTCTTGATTCAAACCGGGCAGCACCAGAGGCAGGTCTGCTCGATCTGGGTGTTGAACTGGCGCGGCAAGGGTTTGCAATCTTGACCTTTGATCTGCGCGGTCACGGTGAATCGGCTCCAGCCCGCCGCTCAATGGGCTACTTCGAGCAATATGATGTGCTGGGCGCTGTCGATTTCCTACGCAACGGCCCATTACCGTTCCCCGAACTGGGACGCCCCCGTGTCATCGGTGGCTATGGCCTTTCTATGGGCGGTGCGGCTTTGCTGCTGGCAACCGCTCGAGAACCGTCTATCCGGGGTGTCATCACCGACTGCACCTTCGCTTCCTTTGTGCCGCTCATCGCGCACGCCACCCGCTTGCCTCCCGTGTTTGCCTCCGCCATTGCAAACGTAATGGAGCTACTCTTCGGCATCAACTATCACGCCATACGCCCGGTGGATGTGGTGGCAAACATTGCGCCGCGCCCTCTTTTCTTTATTCACGGCCGGACAGACACAATTGTCCCATCTGAAAATCTCAAATTACTTGTTGATGCCGCTTCCAGAGGTGCAGATGCGCATGTACAGGCCTGGTTGATCCCCTACGCTCAGCACATCCAATGCTATCATACCATGAGAGCTGAATACCTCAAGCGTATGGTTGACTTTTTCACCAGCGCTCTTAATCTGGCTGATCCTATCGTGATGGTTAATCCTGCTTGTTTTCCTCGGACTTCTGTTCAAACTCTTCAGGATGATTCTCTTTCCAACGCCTCCAGAAGGCGACGAGGACAGACTGGAGAACTCCAGCCAGGGGAACAGCAATGAAACCGCCTAGCAAGCCCATTCCCAGCACTTCCATGCCTGCGAACAGCGCCAGTATCGCCACAATCGGATGAATTCTTACCGCATCCCCCAGAATACGCGGCGAGAGAATTTGGCCAATGAGAACCTGCAAGAGGAAGGTGATAAAGAGCGTGACGATGAGCGCCGTCAGCCAACCCTGTGGCAACGAGAGCAGGATACAGAGCAATCCAGCAATCGCCCCTCCGATGACCGGGATAAACAGGAAAACAAACATCACCACCGCAAGCAGAGCCGCGTATGGCACCCCAAGCACCGCCAGTACCAGCCCTGTACTCACACCTGCGATAGTCGAGAGGATCAAGAGGCCGCGAAAATATCCGCCAACCGTCTGGTGCATTGTACTGATCAAGAAGTTGATGTTCTCGCGCTGGGTACGCGGCGTCTTGTTTCGCAACCAGTAAATGATGCGGTGTCCATCCACCAGGAAGTAGATGCTGAGAACGGCAATCACAATTGTACTAACGATGACATTGATAATGCTGTTTAATACAGGGAATATCTGCGGAATCAGTCCCTGCAACTGGCCGACAATTTGCTCTCCAAAGACGGTAAGCTGATTTTGTGAGATACCAAACTTATTCAGCGTCTCTATAAAAGGTTGTAGCTGCCGTTGCCCGTCGGGGGTCAGCAAAAATTGGAAATAGAGGACAAAGGAGGTAAACTGCTGCACTACAGCCGAGATCACGTTATACAGCAGAAAAACGAGTACACCCAGCGCCACCAGATAGACAGCCAGGATAGCCAGAATGCGGGGCATAAAGCGCTGTAGTGCCAGCACGAACGGATAGATGACATAGGCTAGCAAACTGGAAGCGATCAGTAAAATCAGCGTCCCTATCATATGCCCGATTGTGATCAGCATCAGCCCACCTATCGCCAGCCATGCCAGGATGGTCAGCGCGATAATGAGGCGGTTCAGCCACACGGAACGCGCTTTCGGCGCGGTTGATGGCGGCGCTGTTCGATCAACATGTACAGTCATGGCAGCAGTTATACCTCCCTTCTGTTCCAGGTAAGCAGCCTCTTGCTTTTGCATAATAGCCACCTGCCTGGGCTAGCTCACCTAAACGCCCGCCCCCAAAAGCAGCGTCAGCAGGATCGGAACAATGAGGACGAAACCAACAAGCAGCATTGTCATGGTCGCCGCCTTCACTTTCGCCGTCTCACTACCCTCTCGCCACATCTTTATGCACTTCAGGATACGCCTGGTCGTGACAATAAAGGCGATGATTATGCAGGCCAATGCGCCAATCATAATGACGGCAAAAAGAGCCTGTTGCAGAAGAAAGTACTTTACAGGGTCTACCAGCAGGCGAACCAGCATGATCAGAACTATCGCAAACGCCCCAATGGCTATGGTCACGATCAGGGGGAGCAATCCGCGCCCAATAGCGGGTACAAAACTATTCTTCATACTCCATTGCGGCGTTTCTATCTTAACGGGCTTATCTATACGCTGCTCGGCGTTCATCTTCTCACCTCAGTTCTGTCTCAAAGAACAGCACGACGCGCTGCGTATAGGTAGCGTTGGCGGCATAGTAAGATGCGATGTGGTCCGCTCCTGGTACGAGCCAGGTCTCGACCTGTGCATGTGGCCCCTTTGAAGCCGCTGCTGCAAGCTGGAACATATTGGAAGGCGGAACAACTGTATCAGCCGCGCCGTGGATGAAAAACAACGGGCGCGGCGCAATCCGCGCAACAACATCTACCGGGCTTGTATCATAGGCATCAATGCCGTAGAGCAATAGTCCAACCACCCGCGTTCCGGGAATGAACAAGAAAGCGGGGCCAAAGGCGTGCCTCATCAATGAACCCATAGTGGCATAGGCGCTATCAGTGATAATTGCTCGTATCGCTGGTTCCTGTACTGCCGCCAGCAACAACGCCACCGCACCTAACGAGATACCCCACCCACCAATGACTTGTGGGCGACCCAGTTCTGGATATGGTAGTTGGCCAGAGCGTAAAAAATCTACTGCTCCCAGCACATCCCGCTGCTCTAGCTCTCCACCACTGAGGGGCGCTGGCGTTGAGTCACCGTGTCCTCGCATATCAAAGCTGAAAACGGCCAGACCTTGATGAACCAGGGCCGCGCTGAGGCCGAGCATCAGGTTAGTAGCGCGATTGGCATGCATGCCATGCACCAGTATAATTGTACGCTCAGCCGTCAGCCGCCCGTCGGGACGTATTCCAGGAAGAAACCAACCACGCAACAAGATATGATCCTGGCGGCTGAAAAAAGTGACATCGCGATACTGCAGGCCAAGCGAAGCCGGTGTCCTCGTGATGGGCATGGGCGGTCGATACGCCAGAATCATAGCGAGGCTGATCGAGGCAATAAGATAGATGAAGCCAAGCGCCGCCAGCACGCTTGCAAGCCTCACCACATAACGTTGGGCTGAGAGTGCTTTCCTGGTCATACATTCCTTCGCGGGAGCCGTTTCACTGCTCAACTTGCTGTAAGCGAGCAGGTATGGGCTTTTCCATTTGAAAAGCCCATGCTCTCGATGAAAGCATATCCCGCCCTTATCACAAGGGTGTCACTACGGCACAAACATGCCTCACGATGGAGTCACATGTCCAAAAAGGAGAGTTGCCTTCTAAGCCTGCACAGGAGGACCAAGCGTCTCATTGAAGAAGGAAACCACGCGACCCACATACACCTGTCCCATCAGGTGGAAGGACTGAATATGTTCCGCGCCTGGAACCAGCCATGTTTGCACATGTGCATCAGGCGCATGCTCGGCGGCATGCGCCAACTGGTCCATATTCCAGGCAGGGACTGTGCTATCCTTTGTGCCTTGAATAAAGAACAGGGGGCGCGGAGCGATACTGGCCACCACGTCTACCGGGCGCACTGCGTAATAGTTGGCATTATAGAGTATTTGCATGGCCTCCAGGACGCTAGGAATGAAAATCGTGGGATAGGTTGCAGTGCGATCAAGCAGCGGTACTAGCGCCGCAAAAGCGCTGTCGGTCACAATAGAGCGGATCGCCGGTTCGCGCGCCGCTGCCAGCAGCATCGTTGCTCCACCCATCGAATCACCCCAGCCGCCAATAATTCGAGGATGGCCCAACTGCGGATAGGGCAATTGGCCGCTCCGTAGAAAATCAACCGCGCCAAGCACGTCGCGCTGTTCATAGTAGCCGAGCGAGAGCGGCGCGGAGGCGGATTGGCCGTGACCACGCAAGTCCAGGGCCAGGACAGCAAACCCGTGTCTGGCTAGAGCTGCTGCCACTCCAATAACCAGCGGATCAGCACGATTGGAACGCAACCCATGCACCATGATGATGGTGCGATCTACTGTCAGCCTCCCGCCGGATAAAACTCCGGGAATAAACCAGCCGCGCAACTGCACATGATCGTAGCGGCTGCTAAAGGTCACATCGCGGTAATCCAGACCATAATTGGCCGGAGTACGGGTTTCAGGTTGCGGTGCGGCATAGGCGATGCGTGCCGCGACAAAGCCTATGATGCCAATGTAGAGGATACTGAGAATACTCAAAACGATGAGGCTTCTTACCAGAAGAGTGCATAGTTTGCTTCTGCGTTTTGCATAGGTCTTTTGATTGAGAGCAACCAGATTCGCTTTACTGGAGATAGAAGAGTTATTATTAGTGCGGCTCCTGCCGCGTAATGTGCGCAAAAACATACCTTTTCTCTATACTGAAGGTGCGATACAGTTTAAATCACCGTGTAACATCATATGTCATATCGTTGGGCTTTGTCAAATAACTTGTTGCCCTGCGTATATGATGTGTGTTTAGGAGGGGCCAGAAAGGACCATGAAAAGAGAAGCGCGATGCTCGGCCACGCCAACCGCATCACGCTTCAACTGAAGCCACAGGCTGTGGCAAGAAAGAACTGGTGCAATATGCTCTCACACCTCGGTATGGCATAAGCCCGAAGCCTCGATCTTCACCAGAATCTGTTCTGGTCCCGGTTGCGGTTTGGGAACTTCTTCGAGCCGCAATGGTTCGGTAAAACTATGCACAACGGCTGCTTTCATCATTTGTGTCATGTCATTAAATCCTTTCAATAGGGTCAGCCTTGAGCTTTGCTCAGGCTCGCACTACAGCCATAATTTTCAGCGTAAGGAAAGGCTGGGCGTGAGGTCATCGTGGTGCGAATCGCTCAGCGCGGATATCCCTGAGTAAAAAGTACAGCAACGCCAAAACATGACGGTCGGCCTGCAAACCAGACTGACCGACATAGATCCACCGCCCGGTGATCAGGCATGGCCCAGGTGCCGGGTCGGGAAGTGCTGCTGCCGATATTCACTCATCCACAGCGAGAAGGCGAGTCCGCAGATCGCCAGACCGAGGCCCGACATCAGTACCTGCTGCACCACCATGCCAGGAACGAGGCCAAAGCGGTCGATGATGGAGACCTCGAAGAGTTCGAAGCCGATCATGACCAGACCCATCGCCGCTGAAAGCACTACTGCCGATTCTCGCTGAACGAATACACTGGCTGTCGCGAGAGCATACCGCCACCGATGACGAGCAACAGCAGTAGACCAGGAATGGTGTAGTCACTGAAAGGCGTGCTTTGCAGCCATGCGAGGGGCAGCCATTGGTTAAAGTTAAACGCATTCGTCAGGATAGCCAGTCCTCCGCCTACGGCACATAGCCCGATGAATGCCTCTACCGCAGCCAGGGTGATACGTCTCCCTTTATGCCTCATACTGATTCTCCTTTATATAGTAGAGGAAGGAAACGAATATATAGTAGAGGAAGGAAACGAAGTTCCGTAGGACAGTTTTCTTTGGAGCAGTATCCTGTTTCTGAAGAAAGCATAGTGGGCTGGCCTCACCTGACCATCACAATACGATCCTCAAAAAGCACAGAACGGTCACAACATGAAACCGGGAGATTCACCTTCGTGTTTATGCGTTTCCTGACCTTCTTTACTCCTTTGAGAGAAGCTTCTGGCTTTCTGTGATGGGCCTGTGTGGTTCATCTGCTGTAATAGAACCAGGGATAAAATTTGCAATGGCTGGGATAGCGTCATGTAGGAGCTTTCCATCAGCGCGGGCAAGAGCAAAAGGAGCAAGCAGATGAACAAAAATGTACAGGTCTGGATACGGTGCTTCATCATGATCGCCAGCACGTGGCTGATCGCATCCCCCTGGCTGCTCGGCTTTGCGGCGACACAGAGCGGCCTGGCTGGAAATGATGTGCTGATAGGACTGGTGATACTTATGTTCACGCTCATGAGCTTTGCGGATGCCTCCTTTGAGAACCAGTTCTTTGTGAATGGCACGATGCTGCTCTGCGGTATTGCGCTCTGCGTGGTCGCTGCGATTTCCACGCGCGGTGTAGGCATAGCTTTTTGGAATAGTTTTCTTTTAGGTGTTGCAATAGCGAGCATCCACGTTGTTGAACTGGTCGAGCTATCTCACGCTTAACATCGAACTGTTGAACCGCGTGGAAAGGGCATGTCACTACCTGGTACTTGCTCATCAGCAGAAAAAGGAAGGAACAAAACGATGGCTAGCAATCTGGAAGACTGGGAGACCCAGCAAGAAGCGAAGCGGGCAGCCGCTTCCAAAGGACGACCGTTGAACTTTCTACAAGGAGGAGGAGCGGCAGCAGTCAGGCGCGAGGAAGAAGAACACTGGCTTTCGGATGCGCTTGCGCGAGAGGCAGAAGAACGTCGCAAGCAGGTTGTCGCCTCCGTCATGAAGGCGTTACGCTCAGCCTACTTTCCCGATGAGATCACCTATTATCGGGAGATGTTACAGAACATCCACCTGACGTCGCCTGAAGAAGCAGAGCTGCGCGAGGTGCTGGCGGAAAAAATCAGATGAGTTGATACTCCTGATTGTACGCCACCTCAACAGGCAACAATAGTCGGGAAAGAGGCAATGTGATGTGTTCGTGAGTGAATTGCTCGAAAATGAGAGGGTCACGTGAGGTTGTTAGCGTAAGATAGAGGTGTGGATGACAAGAGGTCACCCGAGGCGAAAGAAAACGTAGTACTTTCGCACCTGAGCGAGGGCTTGATGCAGGCTTGCTGAATTGCTGGTCGATAGCCCTCGCTCAGCTTTTGGAGCAATGATTTTTTTACAAAAGAAAGTCCTGAAAGGCAGGCAAGGGAAATAGATCATGTTGCAGATACCAGATGAACACGTACCCTCTCATTCCTCGCCCGTTCCAGGAGAAGGGGCGACCAGCGTTCCTTCGTCTCCCGATAAGAAAACGAGCTGGTTCCGGCGTATCGGACGAGCGGCCAGGCGCTATCCCATCCCGTTTGGCTCGCTGGTGTTGCTGGCAGTAGCTCTCGTTACCTGGCTCGACCGGCTTTGGCCTGTTGCCAACTGGGCGCTGCTGGCAATTGTCCTGCTCGGGGGCATTCCGCTGCTGTGGGAAACGTTTCAGTCCTTCTTGCGCCGTGAATTCAGTGTGGACGTCATCGCTATCCTGGCGATAGCGGGATCGCTGCTGCTGGGAGAATATCTCGCAGGCGCGTTCGTCGTCCTCATGCTCTCAGGAGGGGAAGCTCTGGAGGCCTATGCATTACGACGAGCGCGTTCATCACTCTCGGCGCTGGCTGATCGCGCGCCGCGCACGGCGCATATCTGGCACGAGAATGAACTGATCACCATCCCCGCAGAAGATATTGAAGTTGGTATGGAAGTGGTGGTCAAGCCGGGTGAATTGATTCCGGTTGACGGTGTGGTGACAACTGGTTCGTCCAGCCTCAGCGAAGCCGACTTGACAGGAGAGCCGATGCCAGTGCGCAAATCTCCCGGCATGCTCGTCTTTTCGGGAAGCGTCAATCTGGATAGCCTCCTGCATATTCGCGCCACCCAGCGCAGCGCCGAGAGCAAATACGCGCAAATTGTGCGCCTGGTGGAAGAGGCGCAGAAGCAGAAAGCGCCGATTCACCGGCTGGCAGACCGCTATAGCCTCTGGTTTACGCTCGCCGCCATCAGCCTGGCGGTCCTGGCCTGGGTGTTGTCCGGCGACAGTGTCTACGCCCTCGCCGTGATGGTGGTCGCCACTCCCTGCCCGCTGATCCTGGCTACACCTATTGCAATTATGTCTGGTATTGATCTCGCTGCGCGCAATGGCATCATCATCAAAAGTGGGGCCGCGATGGAGCAGCTTGGCGAGGTCGATGTAGTCGTCTTCGATAAGACCGGGACGCTAACGCTCGGTACTCCGAAAGTGACCGCCATTATCCCTGCAAAAGTAGATGAGCCGCCATCCCTCTTTTCTGTAAGACAATGTGAGGAGAAGCCTTGCGTCTCCACATACGATGAAGATGCGCTTATGCGTCTGGCTGCCTCTGTCGAGCAACTCTCGACCCATATTCTTGCCCGCGCAATAGTTGAGGCCGCGCAGGAACGAGCATTGCACCTGGGCGTTGCCTCGAATTTTGAAGAAGTTTTTGGGAAGGGTGTGCGGGGGCTTGTGCCTCTGAACTCCACAGACCGTCAGGAGAAAGCGCCAGGCGGCGAAACGATGGTGGAAGTAGCGGTGGGAAATCGCACCTTCATGCAGCACCTGGAGATTCCAATCCCGCTTTCCCTCCTGCAAGAGCGGGAACGGCGCGTAGCGGCTGGACAAATTTGCAGCTTCATCGCCGTAGAGCAACACATTCAGGGGTTGCTCGTCCTGGAAGACATCCCCCGCCCAGAGATAGCGCAGCTTTCTCCAGCGTTAAAAGCGGCGGGCATCAAAGAGACGGTCCTGCTGACAGGTGATGGCGAAGTCGTTGCCAAACAGATCGGGCAGCTTGCCCGGGTTGACCGTGTCATCGCCCGCTGCCTGCCTGAAGACAAAGTCCGCACGGTCAGGGAACTGGAGCAGCGGGGGCATCGCGTGCTGATGGTGGGAGATGGCATCAATGATGCCCCGGCCCTGGCAAGCGCTACTGTTGGGATGGCGCTGGGAACGCAGGGGCTAACTGCGGCGGCAACGGCTGCGGATACCGTTCTACTGTCAACTGATATCTTACGGGTGGTGCGAGCGGTACGCCTGGGCCGTGGCGTGATGCGCATTGCGCTGCAAGGCATCTGGGTTGGCATGGGCCTCTCTATCATTGCGATGGGGTTTGCTGCTTTCGGCTTCATTCTCCCGGCGGCGGGCGCTATTCTCCAGGAAGCGATCGATGTCGTCATCATCCTGAATGCCCTCCGAGCTAGCCGCATTCACTGCTAAACAACCAGCGCGGGAAAGTTCACCTCCTTCCTGTCTGCGTTCGTCTCATCGTAATAGAGGGATGGACAGTGGAAAGCGGTACAGGATGTGAAGCTTGTCTCAGGGGAAAGCTGATCTGGAGTGATGTTGTTAACGCCTGTTCCGCCAGGAGGCAGGTGACGGATCATCTGCGGAATGGTGACAAACTCAAAGCCGCGCTGGGCCAACGTAGTAATAATAGTTGGCAAGGCCGCGACCGTTTGTGAGCGGTCTCCCCCGCCATCATGTAGCAGGATGATCGAGCCATTGTGCGTCGTATCCAGCACGGTTTTGATGATCGCGTCTCTTCCTGGCCTTGACCAATCCCTGGGATCAACATTCCATAGAACCGTAGAAAGGCCCAGACTGGCCGCGATAGCCTGCACAGAGCCATTGAAATTGCCGCCAGGAGGCCGGAAGACAACCGGGTAAACGCCGCTATCTGCGTAAATCTCGCTTGAAGTACTCTGCAATTCCTTGCGCACCGCTGCTGCTGACAGGTTCTTGAGGTTGGAATGCGACCAGGTATGGTTTCCTACCACATGTCCCTGCTGCACCTCTTGCGACACCAGTTCGGGATACCGTGAAGCGTTGGAGCCGATCACAAAAAATGTGGCCCTCACACCCTCTTGCTTGAGAATAGTCAGAATTTGCGCGGTATACACCGGGCCTGGGCCATCGTCAAAGGTCAGAGCGATTTCTGGTAACTCTGGATTGCCACGGTACAATGGATATCCCAGCACTCCTGGAGGAGGTGGCGGTGTGGGCGAGGGCGGTGGAGAAGTAGGGGTTGGAGATGGTGAAGGGGTAGGAGTGGGTGAAAAAGTAGGGCCAGGAGAAGCCGTTGGCGAGACAACGACAACTGGTGTAGGGTACTGTCCATTGCTACCAGGCCCCATCTGGGCAATGACAAACAACAGGATAGTGATTACGACAAGACTCAGGCTAATAAGCGCGAACAGGACGTATTGCAAGTGGCTCCAGTGCGCCTGCCGTGATGGTTGAGAGTGATAGGTACGCATAGTTCTCCCCTTATCTGCCGCCCTTCATCAGTGTTGGAAGAAAGCTCTTTAGTAAAGAAGCTCTTCCAAATCCCTTTGAACGCTATTGATGGGGTGGCTTGTAAAAAGCATAGCCGTTGCAACTCACAAGCTCATCTCATTTAGCAGACTCAGGCATACATATCTATCACAGCAGTAACTTCCGTTGTCACTCACAACTGTAACCGGACCGAGAGGCTGTGGACCGTTTTGTAACGGGAATGTTACCTCCAGAGTACATACTTTCTTTGTGGGATGGTGTGAACAGGAAGATGATTTCCTGGGAAAGGAGAAAACCATTATGGAACAAAGAAGATGGATGGGGTACATTCAGCCGTATGAAATGACCTCGCTGGGCATCAGAGCCTGTACCGCCGGATGGTTAAGCTATCTCTTCGGTTGGATCAGCGCCATTGTGTTTCTGGTGCTGGAAAGACAGAATCGCTTTGTGCGCTTCCATGCGATGCAGGCGCTGTTGTTCTCGCTCGCCTGGATGGTCTTTGAGGCCATCATGAGAACCATCGAGTCCCTGTTCGGCTGGCTGGGATTCGGGTTCATGCCGTTTGGATTCGTCCCGTTCCTGGGCTTTGGGGTACTCACCGGGATCGCCGGCATCATCGTCTTGATCGTCTGGATCAGGTTGATGGTCAGGGCCGCCCGTGGTTGGTACTACAAGCTGCCCGTGATTGGGGATTTTGCCGAAACTTACGCGAATCAGTCGCGATGGTAGGAATGTTCCCTTGAAACCCGCCTTTGAGCCTTGTGTGCGGGCTTTCAACAGCCTGCATATACAGCAGAAATGGATACTGTGCTTGACATCCGAAAGGATGAGATAGGAGAAAAAGACAATGTTACCGCAGCAACCTTCCAATATGGCATCGCCCGTTGAGCGCGCGCCGGAGATGATGCCGCCCGTTGCGCCGCGCATCCCTGAATACAATGATCAGTTTATTGAAACGCTTGCCCAGCGTCTCATGCCACGATTGATGCCTGAGATACAGTACCGGCTGCGCATTGCTGATCCCGCGCGGGCGCGTAACAGGGCGCTTGGTATGAGCCTGGCGCTGGCAATTGTTTCCCTGGCACTCATGATCCCCCTGACAGCCATTGTCCTGGGCGTCTTGACCACCGCGCTTGGTGGCGGAATAGTGCCGGGACTGGTCGGTATCAGCATCGTCGGGCTGGTCATGGTGTTGATCAACATCACGTTCAACTACTTGCTGTTCAATGCCAGGAGTTGATCGCGGGTAAGTGGAGATACATCGCTTGTCTTCAAGCGAGATGTTTTTCCAGTTCCGTTGACAAGGCGAGCAAATAGCTCGCGAGAGCAAGTCCCTTTTTGGGGCTTGCTCGGGAGGAAAATGATGGACAACCAACAGCTACTTGTGAAAGATCAGGAACAACCGGTTTTAGAAGAGTATCCGGGTGATACAGCAAGTGGACAACAGAAGCAGCGGGAACCAGGTGTGATTCCTCCACAATATGAAGAAGGTGCTTATGCCTCTGGCAGATCCTCTGTACAGCCCTATTCCGCCTGGACACCGTCGCATTGGCAGCCCGCCTACTCTCCACGCAGGACGAGTCGGTGGCCCTGGATCGTTTTGACGATCTTCCTGCTGTTCCTGCTTGCGATCGGCGGAGTGTTTCTCCTGTTCGCGTCGCTTGGGTATAACCTGGCGGGCTATACCAACAGGGTAACAGAAACCCGTCAATTCTCTGTAGTGGATAAACCGACGTTCGTGTTGCATAACGACACGGATTCGATTCATATACGCGCTGGCAACTCAGGCAGCCTTATAACCGTCCTGGCGACGAAGTATGGAAGTCCCGGAGTAAATCTTAGCGACATTCAAGTCAGCTATGGGCAAAACAGCGATATGAAAACAGTCACTATCGCCGTAAGTAGGTCGCCTAATGTGAACTTCATGAACGCAGCGGTTGTCGATTTCGATGTGACCGTTCCTCCCGCGACATCTCTCCAGCTCGACACGAGTACAGGGAGCATCGATGTCAGCGGTGTGAGTGGTGTGATGGCGCTGAGGAGTTCTACCGGATCGCTCGAAGTGAACGCCGGAACGATGAACGGTGATTCAGAACTGATCACCAACACTGGTTCGGTCACCTTCAATGGGTCGATTAGCCAGAGTGGTAGTTACCGCTTTGAGACGAATACGGGTTCGGTCAATGTCACGTTGCCGGGGAATAGCGCGTTCCACCTGGATGCTTCGACAGACACCGGCTCGATCAACACGAATTTCCCTGGTGTGATCGTACAACACCATCAGGTTACGGGCGCAGATGCACAGGGTGATGTGGGGAACTCTCCCCAGGCGACAGTGATCTTGAGAACTAACACCGGTTCGATCAACCTGTACTCGAGGTAAGTGACCACTAAATCAGAAGTGTTTGGCCGGATTATATCCTCAAACGAGGAAGGGGAACCATGAAAACAGAGCAACGTTGTGTTCGCTTCCAGCGCAATTTCAATGGTGGGTTGAAATTGTGCAATAAATGCGCGGTTTGCTTCAGAGAGCTGCGCAAGCGACCACTCTCTGGCTGCTAGCTGTTGCGCTGATATTGCTTCGTGTGAACTCGTGTCACGACCAGTCAGGAGCCAGGCATCAGCGTTTCCCATCACCACCGGACAGGCGAGTTCGCACAGGCGGTGGAAGACTTCAGCGGGCTGCGGCCCACCCTGAATAGCATCACCCGGGCAAACAATCTGATCGATAGAGCGCGCACGAAGATCGGCTAAGACCTTATCAAGCGCGAGACAGTTACCGTGAATATCAGGAAGAAGAGCGATGCGCATGTTTCCTCCCTGCTTTCATGCGGTCTTCTCCAGGTCTACAAGCTCATTTTCCTGACGGATTGTGTTGACGTGTTTTTGTACAATATCATAACAAAAGCAGATATACATGGTTCATAGTTCTGAAAGCTGGATACCTAATTCTAGCTCCTCGCTCATCTCAACGACCAGAGGATTACCATCATAGATAACTTCTTTGGCCCCTGTGCCGGAGCTATTCACGCCTATACTTTGAGGTTCAGAAACCAGGAGGAGAGAAAACGTTCTCGTAGTTGGCATGCCTGGATAGGTTCCTTGCCTTTCTCCAATATGCAGGCATTTCTTCACATCATCCCACTGGAATGCTATGGTTGAAAAGGCTCCGTTTTCGTAGTTATAGCTATCCCCCTCATCTTCATAAAGCGTAAAGGTAGCATCTTGTCCCTGATAGATACGGAAGAGGAGCGAGGAGTTACTGCTAGCTTCCTCAGTCGATTGGATATCCGGGCCAAAGGGGACAATAGACCCCGCGCGTACAAACAGTGGGAGAATTTCCAACGGAGCGTCCGCCTCCACGGTTTGCGCTCCTGAAAAGCGTTTCCCTGTCCAGAAATCATACCAATCATTGCCTGCTGGTAGATAGACCCGGCGTGTCTGGGAATGCGAAGAAAGTGGTTGTGACCCCGGAAGATAGTACATTGGCTCCGTGACAGGATTCACGAGAAACGCCGACCCGAAGAGGTATTGATCGGCAATGTCGTAGACCTGGGGATCGTGCCGGAAATCGAACGCCAGAGCGCGCAGCATCGTATAATCTTCCCGCGTCACACGAGCGGCCAGTGAGTAAATATAGGGCAGGAGATGGTAGCGTAGGCGGATAAACGTCACCAGCGTGTCATAAAAACGCGAACCCAGTTCCCCAAAGCGCCATACCTCGCGCGGCGTGTCTGTTCCGTGAGAACGGAAGAGCGGAAGAAAGGTGCCGTACTGGAAAAAGCGTACATAAAATTCGCGGTAGCCCAGGTCCTCACATCCCTCTGGAAAGTCACCATCCCAGAACCAGAGATCTTTTTTGGCGACAAAAAAGGCTCCAATATCCGCCGTCCAGTAGGGTAATCCGGTCACACAAAAATTGATGCCTGCCGCGATTTGCCTTTTGAGCGTCTGCCACTTCGCCGAGATATCACCTGACCAGGTGATAGTTCCATAGCGCTGCTGGCCTGCGTATGCAGAACGTGTCAGATTGACGACCCTTTTGCTGTTAGTGGTCTGGCGTTGACCTTCGTAGATTCCACGGCTGTGCTGCAGCGAGTAAGCGTTGATATACTGGGGATCAAGATACTTTTTTGCCTCTTCGGTATTGATTCTTCGCCGTTCTTCTGGTTCCGGTTTGAGCTCTCCCACCCAGTCTGCTTCAAATGGTTCGGTACAATCGGTCCACCAGGCATCCACTCCCAGGGAGAAGAGTCCTTCATTCATCTGCTTCCAGTAGAGCGCTCTGGCCTGCTCGTCAAATGCGTTATACGTCGCCATATCTCCCAGCAGAAAACCATGCTTGAGCATCTCAAGATGATCGGGGCCAGAATTACGCATCGTGGGCCAGATGGAGACCATAAGCCTGACCTGTAACCGATGCAGTTCTTCTACCATGGCTTGCGGCTGGGGAAAACGTTCTGGATCAAGGGATTTTTGTCCCCAGAGATCTCCCGGCCAGGAGTGCCAGTCGAGTACAATTCCATCAAGGGGTATCTGGCGCTGTCGATACTCTTTGACCACTGCGAGAAGTTCTTCTTGCGACGTGTAGCGTTCTTTTGATTGGAGATAGCCAAAGACCCAGCGCGGCAACATGGGCACCTTGCCGGTCAGGAAGCGAAAGCCCTGAATGATCGAATCAAATTCGGGTCCGTAGAGAAAATAAAAATCGAGTTCGTTCTGGATATCACACCAGAGAAAGGACTCTTGCTTGTCATCATGAAAAGTCATCAGGGAATAACAATCGAGCAAAATTCCATAGCCGTTGGTCGAGACTAGCATCGGAACCACAGCTTTCAAATTTTCCTGATAGAGGTCCTGGTGTGTTCCGCGCAGATTCAAGAAGCCTTCTTCATGCGACCCCAGGCCGTAAAGCGCTTCCCCCTCACTCCACACAAATTCTAGCTTGGTGTGATAGGCTTGTCGATCAAAGGCCTGCCTGATGTCTTCAACCTTCACCCGAGCCCCATCAATACTCTGCACATCTGTTCGTGCTGTTGTCTCATCAAAAATAGAACGGAATACCGGTGAGGGAGTAAGTGTTTTCCCTCCTCGTTCAGGTTCTCTGGTCAGCACCTTGCCCTGACGATCACAGTAGATGAAAGCCCCGGTCTCTTTCTGAATCTGGATTTCAATGTCCGAGGTGGTAAGGATGAGCATGTGTGCTGTCTCTTGCACCTCATATGCTATCCCCGGCACTGGTTGGGCAACTATCATCAGGCTTTCCGTAGCAGATAGTTCCAGGGCGTAACGAACGCGCACAATGTTGGAGGCGTAAGGGATGAGTTGTAGTATTCCTTCAGATGTTTCGATGCGCAGACTGTCCGGCTGTGCATGATATGAAGTCACTTGCATTGTTAGACACCTCTCGTTTCGTCTTCGCGCTCCTTTACGCTTCTCAGCTCCGGAACGAACTGCTTTCAGATTTGTTCCGCCAGGGCAGCTTTACCCTGTTGTTGCCAAAGGTGTTCAAATCCCAGCCCTGCGCTTTGTGGCGCATGAACCAGCCCTTGAGCATCAACACATGCCTCTCGCGCGACCGGATTGCTCAGTACCAGCGACTCATAGTAGGTATTGTTTGAAATGGCCATGCACAGGTGTTGATGGATAAGCCCTGGCCCGTGAACTTCGGCGCGTATGCGAAAGGCGTCTGCCAGGTGAGCAATGCGCATAGCGCCAGTAATCCCTCCTCGCAAGTTCCAGCTCGTGCGGACATAGGCAGCACAGCCCGCCGCGATAAAATCCGCGGTATTCATATGCGCGCCGTCAGACGTTTCCGCGACATTCAGCGGCACTTTCACTGCCTGTGCGAGCTGCTTGTAGGCCGAGATACTGAATTCGCGCATCGGTTCCTCATACCAGAGATAATCTGCTTCAGCAAGCGCGTGTCCCAGGTAGATGGCGTCAGGAAGATCAAATCCGGCGGACCCGTCGTACATCAAGGGAAGGTCTGGTCCGACATGCGCGCGTAACGCCTGGCAGAGTCTGGCATCCCGGCGTGCATCTCCCCAGGCATGCAGTTTGATTGCCTGGTAGCCCAACGCCAGACATTGATCGGCGACATCCAGATACTCCTCAATCGATGCAAAAGTCACGGTACTGGCATAGGCTGAAATACTCTCCCGAAAGCCGCCAAGCAGCCGGTACAGAGGTAAGCCTGCGGCTTTGCCCGCGATATCCCACAGCGCGGCATCGATCAGTCCATGGATGTAAATGGGAAATTCCTCCACTCTATCCAGTTCCCACAGGCGATGCCAGATCCACTCACGTTGCAATGGGTCCTGTCCCACTAACTCATCGCGCAATCGTCGTTCAACCAGGTCAGCGACGATTATCCCTCGTAACACGGGAACAACACCCTCAATCCCCTCATCGGTCTGGACGCGCAAAACAGCATGAATGCCAGGGCCATCTGACCCTGGCAAACCATCTCGCCACCGAAAAGCAGGCTCAATAGCTCTGGCTGGACGAATTTCTACCTCGATCCCGCAAATACGCATGATGTGTTCCCTTCTTAAGTGAGTAGCGGCTTCAACAAACCAGAGATAGCATTTATGCTCGTGGTTTGTAAGGGCCGGTACTTTGCCGAATGGTTAAAGGAACTTGCAATAAGGTCTGGGTCGGAAAGGTATGGGGCTCATCGAGTCGCCGAATGAGCATTTCCGCGGCAAGTCGTCCCATTTCCTGATAGGGAAAATCGATGGAGGTCATTGCCGGATGCATCCATTCGGCCAGGTGCGAGGGGAGCATGGTTACTACAGAAATATCCTCAGGGATTCGAAGACCTCGTTCCTGGACCGCTCGCACAATGCTGCCGACCACCCAGGAATTGATGGTGATGATGCCGGAGAGCCTCGGCCTTTCCTCTAGAATACTGCGCACTAGCTCATAGCCTTTCTGAGGATCGGGCGGGCAAGGAAAGGTTTGCCCACGCAAACCGAGGCGCGCAATGCTTTGTTCAAAGCTTTGCGTGGAGCTAATTGCGTAGGCTGCCCCCCGGCTCATCGCTGGACCGATGTTCAGAAAGGCAATCTCTTGATGCCCAAGTCCTGCCAGGTGTTCGACGCTGGTTCGTAAGGCCGCCGCCATATCTATATCGACAAAACTTGTGCCTTCGTTTTCTGGGGAATTGTCAGGCCCATGTCCGATCATGACGAAAGGGTAGCCCCGTTCCTTCATGATGGCCACACGCGGATCCTTCATCTGGATTTCTAGCAAGATCACTCCTTCAATGAAGCCGCGCTTCATCATTTGCAGCACACCCCGATCTTGATCGTGGCCTGACCAGAGGTAGAGTCCATAATTGCGTTCCGTCGTCACAGCGGACGCGCCTTCGATAAACTCCAACTGCAAAGAAGAAAGACCGGCGGCTGCGGCAGGATAGAGGATGCCGATAGTATGCGTGCGCTTACTGCGCAAGGCTTGCCCCAGAGCATGTGGTTGGTAATTCAACTCTTCAATAGCCTGTAAGACCCTGGCTCGAGCCTGCTCGGAGACGGGCCGTTTCCCACTGAGGGTGTAGGAAACGGTACTGACCGTTACTCCAGCTCGCTTTGCGACATCAACGATAGTAATACCCACTAGATAACTTCCTTTTTGTTTCAGGCTTGCAAATGCGAAACGTTTCTCTTTGTGTATTGTAAATTGTTTTATTTTTGGTTGTCAAGCCTTGACTTTCTGCCTTGCTTTGACTATACTCACTTCTAGAAGTTATGCGAAACGTTTCGCATAGAAGATAGGAACAGGACAGCGCCTTTCAGGAAGTGTTTGAGAAGCTAAACCTTCTCAGAAAAAGTATTGGTAGAAGTCTTTCCTCTCCTCATAAGAGGTGGGGCATATATGAAAGGAGGTTTGTTTCTCCTCTGACGACATGTCATCCGCACTTATGTACGTAAGTGTCTTTTAGGGATAATTCGTAGAATCAGACCACGTTTTCGCCGTTCCTTAATCGAGAGGCAATTCCTCCATGAAGGAGTCAGGAGGTTACTCATGCACCTGTTATTTCTTCGCGCAAGAGGTCGCCATGCTTTCTACGCATCGATTTTGATGCTGGTAGTTAGTTGCGGCTTGTTGTTGGCCGCCTGTGGAGGTGGTAACAATACTTCCGGTGCCTCACCCAATCAAGATTCCAATGCCCCCATTACGATCTGGATTGATGCTGACCGTTTGACAGCCATCAATGAGTTCAAGCAGGCGTTTCCTGACAAGGCCTCATTGATTAAGTACGTCGTGGTTGATCGCAATCAGTTCCCGGCTAAGGTTCTGCTCGAAAATAACATCAATTCGGGTTGGCCGGATGTGGTCTTCGCCGAGCCTGATCTGGTGGCCCAGGTTTCCGATGCGGCACATCATTTCCCACTCGACCTCAGCTCGTATGTTTCTTCTGATATTCAGAAAAACTTTGCTGGCCTTAGCGCCTGCCGGATTAATGGCAAGCTGGTTTGTTTACGCAACGATCTCGCTCAGTTCGTCCTATGGTACAATGCCCCGCTCATGCAGCAGTTTGGCTACAGCGTCCCGACTACCTGGGAAGACTATGAAGCTCTGGGACTACGCCTCGCGAAAGAGCATCCAGGCTATATCATTGGCGAGTTCGCTGATGCCTTTGCCCTCGACGAGTATTTCTGGGGCGGCCAGTGTCCCCTGCACCAGGTCACGGGAGATACCCTGTATACAAACCTCGCCAGTCCCAAGTGTATGCGCATGGCAAAGTTGTTGGACACGTTGCTTCCCACGGGTGTTCTCTCAAGGAAATCTGGTTACTTTGATGCGGGAATGACGACGCTGGGTAATCAGAACAAAATTCTGATGCTTCCCGGTCCCTCCTGGATGGCTGAGGCGCTTTTCAAGGGAACCTATTACAAGACCGCGAATCACCAGCTTGCAGCAGCCCCGCCACTCAAATGGGCAGAGGATTCGCAGGCGTATACTGGAGCGCTGGGAGGGGCGGCCTGGACGGTATCGAATCATACGAAGAATGTCAAGTTGGCAACTGATTTCGTGAAATGGGTGACGACCTCACCCGTGTATCTGGGACATGCCGCCAATTTCCCTGCCTACTTACCAACGGCGGACGTCTGGTCAAAGACAATTAGTAATGATCCGCTTTTTGCCAGCGATCCCTATCCGGTTCTTAAACAGGCTGCCCAGGAGCTTGATCCCACGTACAGCTACGTTCGTTTTGATGATCGGACGATCTTTGGTCAGACAGTGGTTACGCCTGTCCTTACCTCGGGAGCAACGATTAGCGCGAAACTTGCTGACTATCAAGCTCAACTGGTAGCCCTCGCCCAGTCTCAAGGCTATCAGGTCACAACTACCGGTCCGTAACTCTGAGATACTTTGTCATATGCAGAGTCCCTGCATATGACAAAGCAGATTGGCATGTTAGCAAGTTCTTTGAGTGTTACTCAATACAGTTGTATTTTTTGTTAAGAACGACAAAACAATGCCATGCCATTCCAAACCTACCTTTAGATGTCATCCTGAGCGGATAAATGTCATCCTGAGCGCAGAGATGTCATCCTGAGCGCAGCGAAGGATCTCTGTCGCCCGGCAGGATCGCGCCCCTGGACCGCAGATCCTTCGCTGCGCTCAGGATGACAGGCAAAAGGGTTTTTTCATGGCGTGCTGAAGAAGAAGGAGATTCTTGATGGATACTCCCATCCTTTCTCCAGCGAGTACTTCGGTACTCCCTAAAGAGAAGAGCAGGAGTCGTTGGCGGCGGTTGATTCCAACTGCGGCTGACGTCTTCGTGCTACCCTATGTACTCTTTTTGCTGGCCTTCGGAATCTTGCCTGGGGTCTACGCGCTGGTACTCAGCTTCTCCTCATTTGCGAATGGGACGCCGCAGTATTTCGCAGCGGGATTACAAAACTATGTGACGGCCTACACGGACTTTCGCTTCGGGACAGCGTTTGCGAATGTCTTTCAATTCTTGATCATTTCCGTCCCTTTCGGGGTGATTGGCGTCACAGCTATTGCACTGTTAATTCATGCACGAACCGGATGGTTTTCCGATTTGATGCGCACGATCTATTTTTTACCGGGTGCCGTCGCCGGACCGACCGTTGTCCTGCTGACATTGTTCATGTGTGATCCGCAGGTCAGCCCGTTTCGCGGACTCTTTGGCCTGTTCCACATGCAAACAATTGTGGACGTTATCCAGCCCAGCCATATACCATGGCTCTTCACGCTGATGGGCTTTTTTGTCGGCGCGGGGGGATGGATCGCGATTTTCTATGGCGGCTTGCAGGGAATTTCACAGGAGCTTTTGGAGGCGGCAATCATAGATGGGGCTAATGGCTGGCAAATGGCCGTCTGGGTCAAGTTACCACTCATACGGCGCTACGTGATCTATTTGTTCATCCTCACATTCGCGGGTAACATTCAGATATTCACCGAGCCGCAGATCATCAGTGTCAGCTTCTCGTTGTTTGGCTTCTCCACCATCAGTCCTTACTGGTCGCCGAACCAGCTCAGCTATTACTTTGCCTTCAATATCGGGAACTTCGGGGCCGCTGCCGCCATTTCGTTGCTGATGGTTGCCATTGGCCTCCTCGGTGCGATGTTGGTCATCCGGGCCACGGGCTTTTTCAGAACCGATGCCGCTGCGGGCTAACCACATAGAAAGGACAACAGCTCTATGCTTCGTGGAACGCTTTCTCCATCTCCTGCCTGGTATGCTCGCCTGGGATATCGCCGCTCGGTTCAAAGAGGGAATTCACTGGGGCCGGTGGGTACGCTGATCCGTTTTTTCGCGCTCTTACTGTGCGGTATCTTCTTTGGTTTGCCGCTCGTCTGGCTGATCCTGGCCCCTACAAAAACGGATGCGCAACTAACGCAGAACTTTCCGCTTTCATTGGGGTCGCTTGCCAAGATTGGGGAGGATTGGCAGCACCTGCTCTCATTCGATGACGGTGTGATTGTGCAATGGTCAATCAACTCAATTCTCTATACGCTTACAACGCTGGTTCTGGCACTGGCAGTCTCACTACCCGCAGGCTACGCCCTGGCTACTTCTCGGCCCAGGGGTCGCCGCATTATTCTCTCCCTGACCCTGGTGGCAATGCTCTTACCGATTTCGGCGCTGGTGCTTCCCCTCTTCCTGGAAATGAATCTGATTCAACTGGTAAATACTCCCTGGTCGGTCATTCTCCCAACGGCATTTTTCCCGTTCGGGGTCTACCTGGCGTTCATCTATTATGCAGTCAGTCTGCCCAAAGAGTTACTGGATGCGGCACGAATCGATGGAGCGAATGAATGGCAGCGCTTCTGGCATGTTGGTCTGCCGCTCTCTCGCCCCTTGCTCGGCTTACTCGCATTTTTGAATTTCACAGCCACATGGAACAACTATTTCTTGCCGTTTGTCATGTTACAGGATACCTCTGTCTATAACCTGCCGGTTGGCTTACAAGCCCTGATGATAGGGACCCCGGCGCTCCATCCAACTACCAGCACCAATATCCCGATTCATCGCGCCGAGCTGGCGTTAGCCGGGGTCCTTATGGTCCTGCCTGTCGCCATTGTCTTCCTCTTCTCCCAACGCTTCGTAATCAGTGGCGCGTTAACTGGCAGTATTAAAGATTAGGCAGTAAAAGAAATCAAGCGTCTACCTGGCGTTTATCTACTATGTCACCGTTTGAAAGCCTGTCATGCTGAGTGCAGCAAAGCATGACAGGCGCAACCCATCACTCCTGGAAAAAACCTCCCGTGTAAGCCGGTAGAACTGGCCCAGCCTGGCGTGATTATGACCCTTCCTGAAGGCGATTGTCTTTTTGTACTGCCAACTCTGTGTGATGGCGGGATACTTAGAGGAAGGCTGAGCCACTGAGCGAAACATGGAAAATGATGCAGGTTCATCTCTATTCCTTTACGAAGAATAGAGATGAACCTGCATCTGTTTTCTAAACAACCTGATGTAAGCTTGTTTAGACCGGTGCATTAGAACAGTTCGGGTTAAGCAATGACTGTGTCGCCGGGTCGTTAAAGTTCGCCTTGGTTACGAGGGTGACACCTGTATCCTCGCTTTTCGCCTGCACCCCGTTGCGGAGTTGAGCAACCATCGCTTTGAGGCTGTCATAGCCCATCTTAAATGGGTTCTGAACCACCAGCGCGTCGACCGTTCCCTTCTGCAGATCCGAGATCAAGGGGTCTGACGCATCGAAAGAAATGAGGTGAACTTTCCCTCCCAATGAAGCAGCGTTAAGAGCCTGTGCTGCGCCTTCACCACCCTGCTGGTTGGCGGCATAGATGCCCTTGATATCAGGATGCGCGCTCAGAATATTCTGTGTGATGCTCAATGCCTTGGCTGAATCGCTACCATCTGCTTGATCCGCGACGATCTGGATGTTGGGAAACTTGGCAGTCAATTCTTGCTTGAAACCGTTCACCCGCTGGTCGTTGGTCGCGGAACCAGGAACGAATTCCAGGACAGCGATCTTGCCAGTTCCATTCAACAAGGCTCCCATTTCATCGGCGGCTTTGGCGGCTGCGGCTGTATTACTGGTTGCAAAGAGAGGGACCGTCTGTGGCGTCGTTCCTGAATCAAAATTGAAGACCGGAATGTGCTGGTTTAGAGCCTGTTGTGTTACCGGATAGAGCGCTTTGGCATCTGTGGCAGCATAGAGAATGCCGTCAGGAGATTGCGTGATATAGTTCTGGAGCAGCGAAATCTGGTCCGAAATCTGCGTATCGGTTTGCACGCCATTCCAGACAACATTCACGGCAGGTACCTTGGATGCGTAACACTTGATGCCGTTTTCCACGATCGTCCAATAGCTGCTGGCGACCGATTTGGGTACAGCGATGATTTTCAACGCCTTCGGCCCACTCGAAGTGTTTGAGGAGCCACCATTGCCACCACCACCGCCCCCACAGGCCACGACGAGCATAGCCAGGAAAACGACCATGACCGGGGCGAATGCGCGGTAGAACCGCTTTTGTTTGAACATGTTGTCCTCACCCTTTTGATAGACGCTAACAACGATCAGTTACGAAGACCAGCGCGTGCCAGGAACGGAGAACCGCTCCTGAGAAGAGATGAGAAGAGGCGCTGATGCATCACCCCCTTTCAGAAAGTGCGCAATATAGTCACCCAGGTGTACTCGCTACCTACGATTTTCACTAACGGACTGATTGTTGTGGTTTGTGCTAAGAAGCAAGCGATGAAATTCGTCGCCGCCGGAATTGATCCCAAAGGACGGCCAGCCAGATCACGATGCCGATAATGACATTTTGCGTAAAGAGGTTCACGTCGAGCAGCACCGAGCCATCGCGGATCAGACCGATGAGAAACACTCCGAGGAGGGTGCCGAGAATGGTTCCCTGCCCTCCAAAGAGGCTCGCCCCGCCGATCACTGTTGCCGCAATGACATCCAGTTCCAGCCCGATACCAAAGTTGGGTTCGCCTATGCCCAGGCGCGAAACGGCAATCATGCCCGCCAGACCGGTCAGCAGACCCAGGATCACATAGACCGCCAGTAAATATCTTTTGACGGGAATACCCGAGAGGCGCGCTGCTTCCTGATTGGAGCCAATCGCATAGGTATAGCGGCCCAGGCGCGTGTGGCTCAAGAGTAAATAGGCGAGAACGGACAACACCACCAGGATTATCAGTGCGACAGGGATACCGGCCACTTGCCCTAAGCCGATTACCCCAAAGTTATCTGGCCCCAGAACGTCCGATGGCCCTTCAACAACAACAGCATTGGTGGCAACGTCTGTGAGGCCACGCACGACCGTCATCATGCCGAGCGTGGCGATAAAAGGATTCAACCTGGCAACACTGATGAGCAAACCGTTTCCCAGACCAACGACGCCGCCCGCGATGATGGCAGCGAGCAGAGCCAGGGGCCAGTTCCATCCATGCGCAATAAGCTCAACTCCAAGTACTCCTGTCATCGCAGCGGTCGAGCCGACCGACAAATCGATGCCTGCGGTGATGATGACAAAGGTCATGCCGAGCGCAATGACTGCCGTGACAGCATTTTGCTCGATGATATTGATTAAGTTATTCGTCGTCAGAAAATCCGGCGAGGCAAATGAGAGAAAGATGAACACTACTATCAACGCGCCCGCCGCTGTCATCTGCGCAATAAAGTCTCCCAGCCGTCCTTTCAGCCTCAGAAGCGCTATTGTGCGCTGTGCTGCTGGCAGTTCTTCAGGTACAGGAGCTGCTTCGTCGCCCGTGACTTCGTTTGTCGACCGGATGGTATCTTTCATAGCATATCTCCTTCACTGGCTCCCGTAGCCAGGGACATAATGCGCTCCTCTGTGAATTCACTGCGCTGAAGTTCGCCAGTGATGCGTCCTTCGTGCAAAACGATCAAGCGATCACACATATTCATCAGTTCTGGCAAATATGAGGAAATGAGAACGATTGCGCGTCCCTCGCTGGCCAGGTTACCGATTATCTCGAAGAGTTCTGACTTGGCATTCACATCGATACCACGCGAGGGTTCATCGAAGAAGAGGACACGGGCCTGCGTTTCCAGCCAGCGCGCAACGATGACTTTTTGCTGGTTTCCGCCAGATAAGACTGACACTTTGCGATGTACCGATGGAGTGCGTATTTTGAGGCGATTCCGGGCGCGTAGAGCAATACGCTCTTCCTTGCCCATGTCAATCCATGATGCAACGGTAGGTAAATTAGTCAGCGTGATATTTTGCGCTATATCTAAGGTCATGGCCAGTCCATCTCTCTTCCGGTCCTCGGTCAAGTAACCAATGCCTGCGGCTATAGCACTGACAGGAGATTTGATTGAGAGACGTTTCCCATCAAGCCAGACCCTTCCCGCGTCGATAGGATCAGCCCCAAACACAGCGCGCGCAAGCTCTGTTCGCCCCGACCCGATCAGTCCGGCAAAACCCAGAATTTCTCCGGCATGGACTTCAAATGAACATTGGTGCAGAATTCCACGCCGGGTAATCCCTTCGACGCGCAACAGCACCGGGCCAATCTTTGGCTCGGGTTTCGGATAGAGATGCTTGATATCGCGCCCCACCATCAATCGGATGAGCTTTTGCTGGTCAAGCTCATTGCGCGGAAGTGTGGCAACAACTTTCCCATCGCGCATCACCGTGACGCGGTCGGCAATCTGGAAAATCTCATCCAGGCGGTGGGAGATGTAGAAAACGCCGATGCCTTGAGCTGTCAACCCGCGAATGACGGAAAAGAGGTGGACAATTTCTGAATCTGTCAGAGTCGCTGTAGGTTCATCCATGATGACTAATTTCGCGTCAACGTCCAGCGCCTTGGCAATTTCGACCAGTTGCTGTTCAGCGACCGACAGGGTTGAGACGATGCGCCGTGGATCGATTTGCAAACCAACTCGTTGTAGGAGCCGACGCGCCTGCTCGACCTCGGCGCGTTTATCGAGAATCCCGAGTCGTGTACTTTCGCGACCCAGGGTAATATTTTGCGCCACAGTGAGGTGCGGTGCCAGAGCAAATTCCTGATACACCATCGAAATCCCGAGCCGTTGGGCATGCTGCGGATTGACAAAAGCCACTTCCTGCCCATTGAGCAGCACTCTTCCAGAGGTGGGCCGCTCAACCTGGGAAAGCAACTTCATCAGGGTCGATTTGCCCGCGCCGTTCTCTCCAGCAACAACATGCACCTCGCCCGGAAAGATATCGAGCGAAACGTTATCGACCGCCAGCACACCTGGGAACTGCTTTGAAATATTGACCAGTTGGACCAGGGGCGTGTGTTGTGCTATTGCCATGCCTGCTCTCCGTTATCTGATACTCTGTCCAGGAGACCTATTCCCAGGCGATGGAAGATATATAACATAAAGAGTACTATTCTGTCAATAGCAATGAGTATGATTTTTAGGGCGGTTTGATACAAAAATATGCAGCGCTTCAACTTTTTCTCCTCTTTTTGCATCCCGCCTGGGGGAACGGGAGCGTAGTGGGGGAACAGAAGACACCCGCAAGGGGATGGCTCTACTGCTTGCTTGAATAGGTAGAGCCATCCCCTTGCGGGTGTCTTCCGGGATTCTCCCCGCAAAAATCTGGCATGCACCTTCCAGACGAGAGAGGGGGTTGAAAAATTCTGATAAGTATGCTAAAGTATCACACAACGACCTATGCTCTTCTCATAATCAGGTGTACAAGGTCTCCAATGAGTAATACTTTTACAAGGCATAGCCAGAGCAGAGAAGTAGATACATCAGCTAAGGGGTTATATCTTGATGGAAAAACACGAGGTGTCGACCTATCGTCCACAATATGAGCGCATCGCTGAGTTGATTGTGGAGTTTATTACCACGCAACGACTCCGTCCAGGTGATCGATTGCCGACGGAACAGGAGTTTGCTGAGCAGTTTGGGGTGAGTCGCACAATCGTGCGCGATGCGATCAAAATGCTAACGCCCACCGGGTTGGTCCGTCCCCGCAGAGGAAGCGGCATTTTTGTGGGTGAAGAAGAGCAGCAGCCACCGCAAATTACGCGCTTGCACCTGACCTCTCCCCCTGCGCCAGAGCGCATTCGTGACTTATTCGAGTTTCGCTGCTTCCAGGAGATGCAAACGGCTCGTCTCGCGGCACAACACATCACCGTCGCGGAATTACGCACCGTCGAACATTTTTTAGCAATGAATAGAGAAGCTGCGAAGACAGAAGACCGGGAAACCTTTCTCAGAAGCGATGATGAGTTTCATCGCAGTATCGCCATTGCCTCACACAATACCTTTTTTGTGGATGCAGTGACTTCCATCCTGCAACTTCAAAGATGGGCGATCAATATCTTAACTGGGGGTGCGCCGGGATCATCCTTACTTGCGGTGGAGCAGCACACGAGGTTGTTTGAGGCGATACGAGATGGAAAACCGGATCAAGCCGCCGAGGCAGCTCGTGAGCATGTCGAATCCGTTTTTGCCGCTTATCAGCGCGAGGTTAGACGCAGGTTAATGGGCGACGAGGACTCTTTGCCTTGAACCATGCCTGCTTATAAGATACGGAGTACCATTTTGTACTCACTCTATCAAGCTCCTGGATGGTATCCGGGGAGGGAGAGCGTTTTGCGTCTCTAATGCATTTCCACTTGACCTGTTCGGATTCGATGGGTATACTTTCCCTCCACGGGGGCAGGAGCCATGTTCCTTTTACGACCCGCTTGAGGGTACTGCAACTAAAGAAAGGAACTCAGATGCGCGCGCTTAGCCTTGATGCTCCTGGTAAGATACGACTAATTTCGCTTTCTGAGCCACCTGCCCCTGGACCCACAGAGGCATTGATTCGCATCAGGCAGGTAGGCATCTGCGGAACTGACTATCACGCCTTTCACGGCAATCAGCCATTCTTTTCGTATCCAAGAATTCTTGGCCATGAACTTGGTGTGGAAGTAGTGGCTGTTGGAACAGACGTGAGCCATCTTGCGCAAGGCGATCACTGCTCAGTACGTCCTTATCTCTCTTGTGGTTACTGTCCGGCCTGTGTGCGAGGTAAGCCAAATTGTTGTGTCTATCTGCAGGTTTTTGGAGTGCATGTTGATGGGGGATTGCGCGAATTTGCGGTGCTGCCCGCAGCCTATTTGCATCCCGCCAGGACACTCACCTTTGAACAGCTTGCCCTGGTTGAGCCGCTTGCTATCGGTGCCCATGCAGTCGCAGGGGCAGAGATTTCAAAAGAAGAGCACATACTCGTCGTAGGGCTAGGTCCGATTGGCCTGGCCGTCACACAATTTGCGCTTCTGATGGGTGCCCAGGTGATCGTGACAGATATCAGCCAGCAACGGCTTGCCTTCTGCCAGAACCTGTGGCCTATGGTCACGTGCATCGATGGACGTGAGCCGGTGGTCGAAGCGCTGGAGCGTCTTCTGGGCAACGATTTCCCCACAGCGATCTTCGATGCGACTGGTAATCCTCAATCGATGCAAGATAGCTTTAGCTACGTAGGCTATGGGGGACGAGTGATCTTTGTTGGGTTATCGCAGGGGGATATTACCTTCTCTGACCCGCTTTTTCACAGCCGTGAAGTAACTTTGCTCGCGAGCCGTAATGCACTGGCCGCCGATTTTGACCGCATCATCGCTGCGCTGCAAGCGAACGAACTTGATCTGGCTCCCTGGATTACGCATCGTGCCACGCTCGAAACGGCTGCCGATGCGTTTCCACAATGGAGCGGAGCTAGCAGCGTTATGATAAAAGGTCTTATCGGTATTCAAGGATAGTGGAGGCAACAAGTAGATGCAGTTGAGCGACAGGACGCAACAGATTTTCACACAGTTGGCTGTCTACCCATCCTCAGTTATCCAACAAGGCGACTTGACCTATGCGGTGGCTGAGCCGAAGCCGGGACAACGCCAACTGGTCATTCTTGCGCAACCTGGAAGCAGGTTGTTAGAACAGTTCGTAGGAGAGGCCAGCGAGATCGGTACCCAAACGCTGTTGATCGGACCACTCGAAAGCCACAACGCGGCTGCCCTGCGCAGTCAGCTTTCCTGGTTAAATCCGGTCACGCTGGGACTCGGCACAAGCGCTGGTTTTGGAGACCGCCTGGGGATAGCGACTCCCGGACATCTGCGAGCGCTGAAAGAAGCAGGTGGACATATCGCGCCGATTCCTGCACAGCAATCGATTCGCGAGATGACTCGAACTGGACGAAGTCCGCAACAGGTATTCGATGATGCCATGTGGGGTGTCTTCGCCGAAGGCTGGCGTTCTGGCTTTGCTGCTGATGCAGATCACCTGAAGACCACCGAAGATATCGACCGTTGCCTGGCTGCTGGCTATACATTCTATACTTTTGATCCTGGAGAGTATGTCGATAACACAGCAGATACAGCTCCTGTTGCCGCATTGCAACAAAAGTTTGATGCGCTCCCCTGGGACGCGCTGGAAGATTCTCCTAAAGATTTGTCGGCACGCTACCTTGCTCCTCGAAATGTTGAGGGACGGGTTCTCAAGTTCGATCAAGAAATCCTTATGCGTGCCAGCGTCAAATATGGGCGCGCAATTGCACATGTCGTCAGGCTCTATCGTCATCTTGCTACTGTTGGCTCTGGACGTGCCTGGGAAGTTGAGGTTTCAGTAGACGAGACGGAGACGCCCACGACTCATGCCGAACATCTGTATTTCGTCAGCGAGTTGCGACGCCTGGGGGTTCAGTGGGTGAGTCTCGCGCCGCGTTACATTGGACGCTTCGAGAAAGGTGTGGACTACATTGGAAATCTCGCCGCATTCAGAGCAGACTTCGCCATGCATGCAGCTATTGCACGTACTCTGGGGCCATATAAGCTGAGTTTGCATTCGGGATCGGATAAATTCAGCATCTACGAGATCGCGGCGCGGGAAACGCAGGGCATAGTGCATCTCAAAACGGCGGGTACCAGTTACCTCGAAGCGTTACGGACGGTTGCCCAGGTGCAACCCGATCTACTGCGTGACATCTATGCCTTCGCACTGAAGCGGTATGAGATAGACCGCGCCAGCTATCATGTCTCAGCCGAGCTTCATAGCGCACCTGCCCCTATGGACATTCCAGACACAGCAGTTCCTGCACTGCTTGACCAATTCGATGCACGCCAGATATTGCATGTCACCTTTGGTTCAGTCTTGACGGCCCACGTTTCTAGTGGACAGAGGCATTTCTATGACCGGATAATGGAGGTCTTGAATTCCCATCCTGAAACCTACGCTGCCAATCTCAAGGCACATTTCCTCCGCCACCTGCGGCCCTTTGTAGCCTACAGCAAAGCAGCGAAGGGGTAGATGTCGAATATGCCCTTCCCTTTTTCCCGAAAGTGATATCATGGATGGACTGATTGGAGGCTTTTCATGAAAGGAGGTAGAACGTGCGCAGAATTGGACAGCTCCTCGGTCTGAAACCTGACCAGATCGAGGCATACGAGCGCCTGCATGCCGCCGTCTGGCCCGAAGTGCTGGCGACGATTTCTGCCTGCAATATCCGCAATTACAGCATCTTTCGGTACGGCGCGCAGCTCTTCGCCTATTTTGAGTACGTCGGCGACGATTTCGAGGCAGACATGGCAAAGATCGCTGCTGACCCAAAGACACGCGAGTGGTGGACCTGGACCGAGCCGATGCAGGTACCCCTGGAGTCACGGGCACCAGGCGAGTGGTGGGCCACCATGAAGGAAGTGTTCCATACCGATTGATGTTAAGAAAGGCTCGACATCCTGGTCAACAAGGAGAGAAGTAGCATATGCGTTCTCAACCAGAAGCTTCCGGTCCACTTGCGCTCCGTCCGCTTGGTTTTACTGGTTTGCAAGTGACGCCCATCTGTATTGGTGCGGCTCCACTGGGGAATATGCCGGAAACTTTCGCCTATGAGGTTCCCGAAGAACGCGCTCTGGCGACGGTTCGCGCGATTTTCGCGGGTCCCTTCAACTTCCTGGATACCGCAGCCTCCTACGGAGACGGTGAGAGCGAGCGACGCATAGGCATTGTCCTGAGAGAGATGGGAGGTCTTCCACCCGGCTTTGTACTGGCGACGAAGGCCGACCGCGATTTGCAGACGGGCACGTTTAGCGGCGCGCAGATGCGGCGCAGCGTCGAGCGCAGCCTGCGCCTGCTGGGGCTGGAACAACTGCAACTGGTCTATCTCCACGACCCGGAACATATCTCTTTTGAGGCGGCCATGCAGCCGGGTGGACCGGTCGATGTGCTGCTGCAATGTCAAGAGGAAGGATTGATTGCGCACTTGGGAGTTGCCGGTGGTCCAATTGGCATGATGATGCGATTTGTCGAAACCGGCCTCTTCGAGGCGGCCATTTCGCACAATCGCTTCACGCTCCTCAACCGCGAAGCTGAACCACTGTGGGAGTTATGCACGCGCCGAGGAGTCGCGGCTGTGAACGCTGCCCCCTATGGGAGCGGTCTGCTGGCGAAAGGGCCAGGCGCGTACCCACGCTATATGTATGGCTCAGCCCCGCCCGATATGCTGCGGCGCGCCGGGCAGATGGAGGAAGCATGCCAACGCTATGATGTACCTCTGGCGGCAGCCGCGCTGCAATTCTCGCTGCGAGATGCGCGCCTCGCTTCCACAATTGTTGGCATCACCCGCCCCGAACGTCTCTCCGAGACGTTAAAGCTGGCGCAACTTCCTGTCCCGGATGATCTATGGGCTGAACTCGATTCCATTTACCGGGCCTCATAAAGAGAGGGGAATTTTATGGTCGAACAGATTCCAATAATAGATGCCCATGTGCATATCTGGAATCCCGATCTATTCAAGATGCCCTGGCTGTCGGATATTCCCGCCTTAAACCGGCCCTATGACTTGCAGGAGTATCGCGAGCAGACGGAGGGAATTCCTATAGCCAGGATGGTCTATGTCGAGGTGGGAGTCGATCCTCAGCAAGCCTTGCGTGAGGCGCACCACGTTGTGGAACTTGCTCGAGAGGAGCCGTGTTTGCAAGCAGTTGTGGCTTCGGCACCGGTCGAGCAGGGGGCTGCTGTACGCGAACACCTGGAAGCGCTGGTTGCTCTTTCTCCGCTTGTGAAGGGAGTGAGACGCAATATCCAGGACGAAGTCGAGCCGGATTTCTGCCTTCGTCCCGGTTTTGTCGAGGGTGTGCGCCTGCTGGCGGAGTATGGTCTATCGTTTGACCTGTGCATCCGACACTGGCAACTGCGCTCTGTCGTTGAGCTGGTGCGCCTCTGCCCCGATACTATCTTTATCCTGGACCACCTGGGAAAGCCAGATATAAAACAACGTTTGCTCGAACCCTGGCAGTCAAAATTGCGCGCCCTGGCCGCATTGCCGAACGTGGCCTGTAAAATCAGTGGTCTAGTAACGGAGGCCGATCATGTAACCTGGCAGCCTGCTGATCTCGAACCGTTCGTCCAGGTCGTACTGGAGTCGTTTGGCAACGAGCGGGTTCTGTTCGGCAGTGATTGGCCCGTAGCTTTGCTCGCCTCCTCATACCGGCGCTGGTACCAGGCACTACAGGCACTGACCACGCACCTGCCGCTTGCGGCAAGACGAAAGCTGTGGGCAGAGAATGCTCAGCGCCTCTATGGCATAAAGATGTAGGGGCTATTATTTCCTGGCTTGACGCCACTCACCCTTACTATCGCAGAGGAGTTGTTGCACGAACAAGGATAAGGCCTGGTGTGCCTTTTGGGACATGTCCATCCTACATAGAACACCCGGAATGACATGTGTACCTGTTGATCAGAACGAAAGACGTCAACTTCACTGGATAGGCGCGAAGGCGGAAGAAATCCTGCGCGTTATGGACGCGACAAAGACCTGGCAGGGACCGCATTTGAGTGGCGTTTGCAGCAGCCATGATCTGGGCGGCTGTCGAATGGGTAAAGACCCGACCTCTTCAGGGGTGAATCCTGACCTGCGCGTTCATGATACGCCTGGGCTGTATGTCTTTAGCGGTGCTGTTTTTCCCACCTGTCCCGGCGTGAACCCGACCTTGGCCATGTGGGCCGTCTGTATGTGGGCGGCAGAACACCTGGTACAGCGTTTGCGTAGTGGAGAAGAGTAACGTGGGGCAAAACGGAAGTGTTGAGACTGGATACCGGTTCGCAAGGGCTGGCTATCTAGAGTATGAGTGAGAAGGAGTAGGGGTAAGATGATTGAAAAATTTGAGACGGCGTATTACCATCTGCCTTTAGAACCAATGGATGGTGCCGGACATGGGGCCATTGACAGTGAAGATCTGGTTACCCTCAAGCTGTACGCCGATGGCCTGGTCGGGTATGGCTACACCATCGGGCGCGGTGGAAGGGCCATCCAGGCCTTGATGAACATGACCTGGTGCCACTGCTGATTGGTCAGGATGAGAGCAAGATAGAGGCGCTTTGGGAAATGATGTGGCGACGACTGCTCTATGTTGGGCGTGGTGGACTGGTGAGCTTTGCCATTGCAGCCGTAGATATCGCCCTTTGGAATCTGCTTGGCTTACGTACAGAAATGCCATTGTACGTCCTATTCAGAGGTGAAATTCATCCCGACGGGTGGTATCAGGGCCGCTAATCTTGCTCAGTGCCTTGCTCAGCATCCTTGCCTGTGGCGGAAGCTGGATGGCGACAGCCGCGATGATAGCTGATACAACTATCGTGGCAAGCTGTGGAAGTATGGCAAAAAGCCCCGGAGGTGATGCACGAACTTGTGCGCTACGTTGATGTCGGCCTCGCGAATGAAGAAGATTGCCAGCTTTCCCTCGGCATCAACGTAGAGCCTGAGGATGGACAGCATAGTGTAGGAGAAATAGCACTTGCTCGCTATGAAGCTCTTTGTAAGAAGGTATTTGAGGCGTTCCCAGATCTGAAGTATCAGGCCATTACCCTGCGAGAGAGCCATAGCGCCAATCGTAACCTCTGGTCGGCCTGTCTATTTAAGGGGCGGGAGTTCTACACCAGCACTGTGTATGAACTGACCCATATTGTAGACCGCGTTGGCACTGGCGATTCCTTCACCGCTGGATTGATTTATGGCCTGGAAACGGGCTTGAGCGATGAGGATGCGCTGAACTTTGCCGTAGCTGCCTCTGCTCTCAAACATACCATTCCGGGTGACTTGAATCTGGTAACGCTGTCCGAGGTACAGAGCCTGGTGGCGGGTAATACCTCTGGTGAGTACAACGCTGCATGAGTATGGGTGCTTCTTTTCGCTCGCTCTAGAAGCGGGGCCTGTGCATTACATGTTCGCGCGGCAGGTGCCCTCTGAACACCTCGTTACCACGTTCGAGCAGGGCATTTTTCATATGCGTTTACAATCGGCCCCAGAGATTTTGTCCGAGTACTTTTCCATCGTACTCAGCAAATACAATCTCGAAGTCGGTGATCTTCTCCCGAACCCAGTGCATGAGTCGCTCACCTTCCTCTCGCAATTCCTGACGAACTGTTTCCGCAAGCGGCTCAAATGCTTGAATCCGTAGTATTGCTCGTGTCATGGTGCGCTCGATCTTCCAGACGCCACCCACAAAGCCGTCTACCAGGAAGGTCGGAAGCACCATAGAGTTTCCTGGAAAGACAAAGGGACGGTATTTGTCTGCGATGATCCGCTGGCGATCCTGGTAGCCAAGCACAAGATTATCAAAATCCGGCATGAAGCGCACTGGTGCGGGTCTATCTATAGAAGGCAGCGGAGCATCCGGCACATCGAAGAGTTCTCGTCCCTGCTCATCGCGGAACGTTACCAGTTCTGCTCTCAACGCATCAACGGCTGGCTGAAGCCTGCTGAGCCCAGACCAGATTTGCAGGTCTTTCACACTGGCTGGGCCGAAGGCCCTCAGATAACTTAGAATGAGGGAGCGCAGACCCTCGCCTTCAGAGATAAACGAACGCCCAAGCCACGTAGGAGCCTCAGCATAGGCTGGACTGCCACCTACTCCCCAGACACCACCGGGAAAGACCTGGATGAGCGAGAGGGAGATACGCACCTTATAAAGGAACTGTTCGCTCCCATTGGGAACCAGTTCCGCGAGCTTTGCCCGCAACTCAATATTGGTGCGCGGTTTTTCTTGCACGAAGGCTCTCATCCGGGCAATCAGGCTGTCTTGCTCCAACCCCGACTGCTGTTTGTCGAAATGGGCTTGCAGATCACGCTTATGAAGAGAGTACAGGGCAGGACGGAACCGCACATAGTCCTCAGCAGCCATCAGGTGTAAGGTTCTGCGCATCATAGAGGTTCTGACCACCTGCCTCTGCTCTAGCAACTGTATCAGTTCCTCGCGCTGGAACGCATGGACACGGCTCCACAGACCGATATAGGGCGGGTTGGGGAGCTGACTTTGCAGACCGGCGAGCTGCTTGATGGCGTCCAGAGCGGAAAGATGTACTCGCTCCAGAAGCAGTTGGCGTGCCAGTGTGGCCCTGTTGATTTCGCGCAAGGTCAGGATTCGTTCAACCATTGTGCCTCTTTTACCTCTTTCTAGCCAGTCGAAATAGCCGACATCGGTCGGATGGATGCCGATGAGCAGTTCTGAATGCTTGTTGTGCAAGGGCCTGAGTGATAATAGCCCCATAGTCACCACCTGCCGAGACAAAGTGTTTATAGCCAAGTGCCTCTGTCATCAGTTTAGCAAAGAGGTCGGCACGCTCACCCTGGCAGGGATAGCCGGGTTTATTCTTTCGATAGGCATGGCAGCGGACGCGAGCATTCTGGTCTTTGAGCGCGTCAAAGAGGAACTACGCGATGGACGATCATTGTCCTCGGCGATTGCCGTTGGCTGGAAACGCGCCTGGCCTTCGATACGCGATTCAAACGTTGCGACGATTATTTCCTGCGCCGTGTTGTACTTCTTTGGCAATAACTTCGGCGCGAGTATCATTGTCGGCTTCGCGACGATGTTGTTGATCGGCGTGTTCATCAGTATGTTCACCGCTATCACGGTCACGCGCACCTTGTTAAATGTGCTAGTGCCAACCGGCGTCATGAAGCATCCAGCCCTGTTTGGCGTCTCGAAGGCGTAGGGGAGAGAAGTACGTTCTCTCTGCTGCCGGTGAAGCGCGCCAGATCAATCCTTGCTTGACGCTGGCCTGTGCTTCCTGTTCCGTCGGAGCAGGAATGATGACCCCCAGCCATCGCGCTACGAACGGCGCGGTGGTTCCTTGTAATAACACCGAGACCAGCACGATGAAGAAGACCAGGTCGAACAGAAAGTCCGCTTTCGCTACACCCGCGAGCAGTGGAAACGTGGCTAGCACAATGGGAACGGCTCCTCGTAAGCCCACCCATCCCACAAACAGCTTTTCCTGAATCGACATCTTGACCGGAAGCAGGGCGATCAGCACGCTGACCGGACGGGCAAGAAACGTGACAACCACCGTGATGAGCAAACCACTACTGAAGCCTCAAGCGCCACGATGATCGCTGTAAGCAAGACGCCGACGGTGGAGAGGGAGAGCGCACCAGCAAGCGCCGGACGAACCACTTCCCATTCTGTTTCCATGCCTCCCGCGAAGAGAATGAGTGCCAATGCCTACGTCTTGTGCGAGCTGCGCGTTATCAAAATATATCCCCCTGGCCCATCAGAACCAGCCAGCATACCGATGGCTAGGAAGAGCAACAGGCCAGGTATCCCCAGGCGGCTTGAGACTTTCCAGGCAAGCACGCTCAAAAGAAGCAGCACCGAAGCAACCAGCAGCCACTCGTCGAAATGCATAGCCACATCCCTGTACTTATGGTGAATACAATCATCTTCTATCTAACATTCATTTTGCCAGTAAATAGAAGCAAGCGATGGGAAAGTTTCCTCTTTGAGCATAAACGTTGAATGTTTAAAAAAGCAACCTCTGCTTTACATAAAAAGCAGGTCTGTGGCTCATTGTGTATGTTGTCTCCTATTCTCATGTCTGACTCAGGTTTATTACAGCTTTCCCTTATCTTCAGCACCTATACTTCTTGAAGACAACAGCGAGTGGCCGCGCTTTCTTGTGAAGGAGAGGAGAACTACGCGAAAGTTTGTGCTATACTCCCAATACATATGAAAGAGGCAGATGCTATCTCAAACCGCAACTAACAGCATGAAAGCAATGATGCTAAAAAGCACGGAAGTATTTCCTAAGCGACCGCTTCCCCGTTCGCTGCGCCTACGTTTGCTTCTCTGGTATGGTTCGCTGCTGGTCGTGGCATTGGGCTTCTTTGGTCTCTTGTTTTTGCTGCTGACGACCGATACCGTGAATACCAGCGTGAACAGTGCTGTTCGTACCGAGGCGCGAGTTGCTATGGTCGATGTACTGGATGATCTCAAAGGTACGCAGTGGCCGCCAAAGCTGGCCATGCGCGTTGTCGATACCTATCGTGACCCGGGTGTGGTCGTAGAAGTTCTCGATATGCAGGGGCAGGTGCGCTATCTCTCGACCGATGGAACGCGCATCCCTCTCAGCAGTGACACCTCTCGCGCTCTCCAGGCGGGGCAATCCTCTATGTTATACGATGCAACCGTGGACGACCAGCATGTGCGAGTAGGTGCCTTTCCTATCCATTCGCCACTGCATGGCACAAGCAGTAATGCTGATGGGATGCCGGTAGGCAAGGGACCGTTCATGGGGACGCTGCTGGTGGCGAAATCGCTGGCGGATGTGGACGCGACACTGCTTTTATTGCGCGCGCTGCTCCTGTTGTCGGGAGTTGCGACAGTGATAGCAGCCCTCCTGGCTAGCTGGCTCATTGCGGCACGAGTACTGCGCCCACTTTCAGAACTGGTAGCGACTGCCCGCTCTATCGTTGCCTCGACCGCTCGCGGTACACGGCTGGGCAATCTCAGCTACCGTGTGCCTGCCCCTGGCGGACATGACGAATTGGCCCAGGTAGTCGAGACCTTCAATGAGATGCTGACCTCGCTCGAAAGCGCGACGCAGACCCAGCGCCGTTTTGTTGCCGATGCCTCACACGAATTGCGCGCTCCACTTACCACTATTCAGGGCAACCTGGCCTTTTTGCAGCGTCATCTGGATGAATTGCCAGCCGACGAACGCCGGATCATGCTGGCTGATGCCCATCAGGAGACCTTACGCCTGGCACAATTGGTAGAGGCATTACTGCTGCTGGCCCGCGCAGATGCGAACGGCGATACATCGTCAACGGAAAACGCGGTGCCACCTACCTCTGAGGAGGACAGGCAAAACGCCGCTCCGGTCGAATTGGACCGCGTCATTCTGCAATTAGTGCGCCAGATGTGTCGGCGGCTTGCAGGCGAGGGATCGACGCTTCACCTCGAGGTTGGGCATATCGAGCCAGTGCGCGTGCGCGGCGACGAGGAGAGCCTGCGCCGGGTTATGCTCATCCTACTCGATAACGCCATCAAGTATACTCCCCCTCAAGATGAAGAGGGCGCGAAGCGCGTCATTGTCTCGCTTGAACAGGCCGAGGGGCAGGCCATACTGCGCGTACGCGATACGGGCATTGGCATCGAGCCAGAGGATGTAGCGCACATTTTTGAGCGCTTCTATCGAGCAGACCGCGCTCGTTCGCGCCAGGGAACAGGGCTGGGCCTCTCCATTGCCCAATCCATCGTAGAGCGGCTTGATGGCCGTATTACTGCCGAAAGTGTTCCAGGCAAGGGCAGCACTTTCAGCATCTGGCTCCCACTCGCGTAAAGCATGCTACCTCTCGTATCTGAAGCACCTCATCAAAGGCCAGGTTTCGGCCCGCTTGATAGAGATAGGGCCCAAGTATTTCTTAATCTACCAGGGAAAACAGCTGTTGTTTGACTGATAAGTTTCGCCGAAACGTTCTTTGGAGAAAACATCCATGAGCTGGCATGAGAAGAGGAAGCGACATTCTTTCGCTCAAAAAGGACGTCGGCAAGAGGAAGTAAAACATGAGCATCGGTCCTTTCAAGAGACCACGCTGGGATGCTCAGTTTGACGCGGCTGGTCATGTGAGAGATACTTGAGGAAAAGGCGAGGTAGCTATCCGCGTTTTGCTGAATCAAGCATATAACAAGGGGGGTGAACAATAAGGTTACAAAGGAGGAGACGGTCAGGCCGGGGATCTTCCCGTTGTTACGGTCATAAGCCGTTACGATTGAAACGGCTCCCACCGCCGAACGGCCAATCTGTTTATACACTTCTCCTGAAATGGGCATGGTTTTGATCTTCCTTTCTTTAAGCAGGGCGTATAAACCTGCTCTGAATCCAGACGTCGATAATTTGTTTGTCGCTTGGAAACGCCAGTTCCGGGAGGTTCTCAACCCTAAAAAAGGCTAGCTCGCGAATTTCCTCCGCTTGCCGGGTCAGCTCGACAGGTTCATGCAGCATCCTGGCGCTGTACACTGCCAGCACGAGAGGGGTATCGAGATCATCATAGAGGCCGAGCAGGGACTCTAGCTGCACATCAAGATTCGTTTTCTTTTTGACCTCGCGCACAGCCGCTTCCTCGACCCTCTCACCTCTGGCCACATAGCCGCCAGGCAGCGTTCACTTGCCCTTACCTGGCTCCATGTTGCGCCTGCCCAGCAGAATTTTGCCCTGATACTCCACTTCCAATATCTGTTGTGCTGCCTGCTCAGAAAGGTCTTTGATCGTCACATGGAAGCGATGGCAATCATTGGGGTCTACAAGGCTGATAGTGGGCTTCTCTCCTGTTGCCGTGACTAAAAGATACAAGTTCTTTCCTTTCTTACTCATACGCGACTGGTTGCCCTGACAGGCTGAGTTTCTTCGTGTTTTCTCCTCGGTGACCCTGTCAAGAGTGTTGATATGGCGTTCCGTCTGCCTCGCACTGCGAACACGCGGAGCAGTACAACTACCAGTCACCCTGCCTGTCCCGGCCAATAGTATGATGTTGCTGACCCTCGATATGGGCGGCATCGTCTCGGGTCTGGTGGAGTTCGATCTCCATGCTCCATCGGTACAGTAGTTAATCTCTCTTATTAGGAAGAGCCGATCAAAGACGTCTCCGGAGGAACGCTGGGGCCGCATCGTAGAGATGATTACAGATCCAGAGCAGCTTGCGGTCCATTCCTGGCCAGGTGGCGGTCAGGACGAGACCGGATTCATGAAGTCGATGCAGGGTATCTACGAAATCGACTGGGATGCTGAGCGGCAGATCGTATTGGCAGAGCCGTTTATGAGCTACACGGTGCATGACGCGGTAGCGTTAGCTGGAAGGGCTGATATACTGCCCGACCTGTACCTGCGCTGGTCAGAGTTTCTGGTGAATGGTTACGACACCATTGGGGAGAATTGGGGTGTCGGCATTTATGTTCATGGTTGGAGTTGCACGCCCACCCGTGATATGATCTTCTATACATTAGGAGTGACACCAGCAGAACCGGGTTACACGAAGGCCCATATCGTCCTCCGTCCAGGTCGCCTGACCTGAGTACGGGGTAACGTGCCCACTCCTCATGGACACATCAAGGTGGAAGTCAACGAGGACCGGATGGTCCTCGACTCACCAGTACCTGTTGAGGTATGGGCCGCCGCATCCTCCTATCTTTCAAGTAGGGGTAAGGCGGCCCCAACAGGGACTTCACACAGGTTGGAACAGTTGTTAAACTGGCGTGTATGGAGGCACAGCACACCAAACACGTCACCTACAAGCTAGCTTACCATTTTGTCTGGTGTCCCAAATAGCGCAAAAAGATTCTGGTTGGCAAGCTTGCGGCATTTGTCGAACAGGAAATTCGTCGTATCTGTGAAGCCAAGACCTGGGCCATAGGCGCTCTTAATGTGCAAGAGGATCATGTCCATCTCTTTCTGGGAGATATGAGCGTGGATGCCGTGTGAAAATATATCGAATTGGGACAGAACTAAAACGGCAAAGCACTATCGATCTACATCATCTGCTCTGCGTAGCTCCAAAAGTCGATGAATTTCAGCCTCCTTGAAAAAGACTCGTCGGGCCAAAGTTCGTCTATATTTCGTCAACTGTCCTCGTTCAACGTATCCATCCAATGCTTGGCGAGAGATTCCCAAGCGTTGACAGGCTTCCTTGACGGTCAGGTACACCTCTCCATCTTCTGTATATGGCAAGAAACACCTCCGATTACGAAATGAGTTCTGGCAAAGTTTAACATGATTTAGCAACCCTTGACAAGATTCACTTTATTGGCTATAGTTTACATAGGTTTACAAGTTAAAGAAAGCTAGCACTACTGGTTGCGCAGAGTGCCAGCTTGAAGAGGCTAGCCTGTAAAGACCAATTCTAGCCTCTCCACACCGCATCATAGCGGCAGGGGAGCCATCAGTCAAGCGAAAGGAGCTTGTCACATGGCACTGCAACAGCTCCAGTCGGGAACGATCACCCTGGACCTCGACAACGAGACGTTTCGGAAAGCCTTTAGCCAGGGACGAAGTAGGTATTTCGATGACACCGAGTATGATATCCCGCATGTCGCTTCCCGCATGAACACCCTTGATGCAGTTGGGTCGGGCCTTGATGAAGATGGCAAAGGCGGCTACCGCTTTGATCGCATGGCTTTCAACGGCCCGTTTGATATCCTGGGCTTCTTCCTGGGTGACATGAGCGGCCCGATCCTGGCAGAAGGCCCCGAAGAGCAGCAGGAACGGATGAAGCGGGTGATCGTCTTACCGCAAGAAGCCTGTACCGCAAGAATAGCCTTGTAGAGCATATCTGTAGAGCCATGAAGAGGGATGGAAACGGTTTCCATCCCTCTCGCAAAAGAGCCTGCAATGAGCATCAAAGCGTTTAAGTAACGCATCTATGCGAACAAGCAAACAACTGAAAGACTGCAATGGGTGCTTGATCGGTGCCGTGAACTCTACAATGCAGGCTTGCAAGAGCGCCGCGATGCCTACGAGATTGGCGTCAAGCGTCATCCAGGCTACTATGATGAGGAAACGCGTAAACAACTCACCAGTGAGTACGCAGTAGGCTACTACGAGCAAAAGCGTGAACTGGTAGACATCAAAGAGCTTCGTCCAGAGTACCAGGAGATTGCCTCGCATGTCTTGCAAGATGTGATCTTGCGCCTCAAGCGAGCCTACGATCATTTCTTTCGGCGCGTGCAGAATGGCGAACAGCCGGGCTATCCCAGGTTTCAGGGGCGTAACCGCTATGACTCGTTCTGCTATCCCGATGGCGCAGGCTGGAAACTGGATGGCCATACTCGTCCGGCAGACAAAAAAGGCATCGTCAGGGTGAATCTGAAACTGACCAGGATCGGCACGGTGAAACTGCACCTGCACCGGGATATGGCAGGCACCATCAAAACCTTGACTCTCAAACGAGAGGGCGAGTACTGGTATGCCATCTTTACCTGCGAAATCGGCAAGCCGGAACCCTTGCCTACCAGTTACGAGGATGTGGGCATTGATTTAGGCGTCACGCACTTTGCCGCGCTTTCCAATGGCGAGTTCATCGACAATCCACGTCACTTTCGCAGGACAGAGAAAAAGTTAGCGCAAGCACAACAAGCACTTTCACGGAAGAAAAGGGGAAGTCATCGGCGTAAGAAAGCGGTACAGCGCGTAGCGAAGTGTCATCGCAAAATCGCCAATCAACGCAAAGATTTTCAGCATAAAGCCTCTCGCAAGCTTGTCAATCACTATCAAGTCCTTGTCTTTGAAGACTTACAGGTGAAGAACCTGACGAAAGCACCAGCCCCAAAGCAAGATGAAGAGACGGGAAACTATCTTTCTAACGGGGCCAGTGCAAAAGCCGGATTAAACAAGTCGATCCTCGATGCGGGATGGAGTACCTTTACACAGATGGTCAGTGTCAAGGCAGCATGGGCCGGGCGCACGGTTGTCTTTGTCAATCCATCCAAGACATCACAAATTTGTCCCAACTGCGGAACGCTTCGCAAAAAGACGTTAGACGAGCGGTGGCACTCCTGCGCGTGCGGGTGTGAACTGGATCGGGATACAGCGTCTGCGAAAGTCATCCTGGACCTGGGACGCAAAGCACTTCTTGGTCGGGACGCGGCCAACGTCGGCAACGGCGTAGAAGCCTCCGGTCTCTGACCGGAGGTACGTTCACGAGTCGCGGCTCGGCATTCCGCTCCTGGTAGGTCTTGATGTCATACACGGGTTCAGGACCGTCTTTCCGATACCGCTTGCTGAGGCCTGCACCTGGAACCCCGCCCTGCTCGAGAGAGCGGCGCGTGTAGCCGCTGAGGAGGCGTCGGTTGCAGGAGTCAACTGGATATTTGCTCCGATGGTAGATATCGCCCGCGACCCGCGTTGGGGCCTGATCGCCGAAGGCGCGGGCGAAGATCCTTTCCTGGGGATGGCGATGGCCCGGGCACGTGTGCGCGGTTTTCAGAGCGCGGACCTGGAAACCGGGCGGCGGGTCGCTTGCTGCCCGAAGCACTACGTGGGCTACGGCGCGGCGGAGGGTGGCCGCGACTATAATACCGTCGATATATCGGAGCGCGCCCTGCGCGAGGTCTACCTGCCACCTTTCAAAGCCGCCTTCGACGCAGGAGCAGGTTCCACCATGAGCGCCTTCAACGAGATCGGCGGGATTCCAGGCACCTGTAATCTTTTTACCTTGAGTACGGTGCTGCGTGATGAGTGGGGATGGCCGGGCGTTGTACTGAGCGATTTTAATGCCATCGGCGAACTGGTACAGCATGGAGTTGCAACGAATCTCAAAGACGCTGCCCGGCTGGCCATTATGGCAGGTGTGGACGTGGACATGGATAGCGGCGCTTACGCCAGGCACCTGGCCGAACTGGTGGAAGAGGGGACTGTACCCATTGAAAAGGTGGACGAGGCTGTTCGGCGCGTGTTGCGGCTCAAGTTCGCGCTTGGTCTCTTCGAGAACCCTTATGTTGATGAAGCATTAGAGCAGAAGATCATCCTGCGCGAAGATTACCACGCGCTCGCTCTAGAAGTAGCTCAGCAGTCTATCGTGCTGTTGAAAAATGAGGCGAATTGCCTGCCGCTTCAGGCGGACAGCAAGCGGATAGCGCTCATTGGCCCGCTCGCCAGGAATCGCAGCGACCTGCTGGGCACCTGGGCTGTGACAGGCCAGGCGGCAGATGTCGAAACGCTGCTTGACGGACTTGGTGTTTATGTGAACGAAAGCAGACTGACCTATGTCCAGGGCTGTCGCATCACTGGTGATGAAGACCTGGATATTCCTGATGCCGTAGCGGTTGCTCAGGAAGCGGACGTGGTAATTATGGCTCTTGGTGAAAGTGCCGATATGAGTGGCGAGGCTCACTCTCGTACCCACCTGGGCCTGCCCGGTCAGCAGCAGGAGTTGCTGGACGCGGTTGCCGCTACGGGTAAGCCAGTTGTCTGCGTGTTGCTGTGCGGGCGACCGCTGGTTGCTTCGCACATCGCCGATCGGGTAACAGCGCTACTTGTGGCCTGGCATGGTGGGATACGCACCGGGCGGGCCGTCGCAGACATCCTGTTCGGCACTGCCAACCCCTCGGGTAAGCTGACGGCTAGTTGGCCACGTACAGAAGGGCAGATTCCTGTCTACTACGCACATAAGAATACCGGGCGGCCAGCGGAGAGTAGTGGGACAAAGCAGTTCTTCGAGCCGTTTCGGTCAACGTATCTGGATGAGCCGAATGATCCCCTGTTCCCATTCGGCTTCGGGTTGAGCTATACAAGCTTTACATATGAGAACCTTACGGTCGAGACGCCAGTCATAAAGCCTGATGGAACATGCGATGTGAGCGTTACGGTCAAAAACAGTGGCAAGCTCGCAGGCACCGAAGTCGTGCAATTGTACGTGCGCGACCTGGTAGGGTCGGTTACCAGACCGGTCAAAGAGCTGAAGGGCTTTCAGCGCGTAGAACTACAGCCTGGAGAAGCAAGGCGCGTGCGGTTCGAGATATCCGCTTCAGACCTCGGCTTTATTGGACCGGATATGCTCTACAGGGTCGAGCCAGGCGCTTTTAAGGTCTGGATTGGTCCAGACTCGACAGGTGGCCTCGAAGGTGACTTTGAAATACAACATGAGAGCATCTCGCCGAAGCATTGCACCTGATCCAGCCTGACTTCTCCTGTCATTTTTTATTTACTTCTCCTCGGGTGGTGTTTGTGGACTAGAAGGCTGGGGTGATTGATCGGTCGCGGGATCAGACGCTTGCTGCACGCGGACTGCATTCTGGAGCAGGAAGGTATTCGGAAGCGAGATTGTGCCCATCTCTCCCGCTTCGTTCTCTGTTTCTAAGACAGAATACGTCCCAGCGGTCGAGCGAAGGCTGCCCCGGTAGCCACCCATTTCCAGTTGTTGGCCGGGGGTGAAGTTTTGCCGTACATAATGGCCTGCGATAACGTTACGCGCCGCTTCACGCGCTCCAAAAGCGAACGTGAGGGCAATAGCCAGCCCACCTGCTGCAATCAGAATGGTGAGAGCAGAGGTGAGGATGGTCGTATCAACGCCCAGGGTGGAGATGGCCAGTACGACGACAAAGGCCACCAGCGTATATTCGATCAACTTACCCAGTGCCTTGTTATAGGTGATATTGACGTTCCCGGCCACCGTCGTGATGGTCTCGCCCAGGAAACGCGCCAGCATCGAGCCGAAGATGATGATAATCGCGGCGCTAATGGCCCTGGGGATAAAAGCCAGCACGTTTCTTAGCAAATCTGCAACGGCGGTCAGACCCATAAGTTCGAAGGCTGAGGTAGCAAAACTGAGTAGGAGGAAAAAGAAGACAATCTGCGCAATGACGGTTGCGAGGGGCAACCGCACTCCCAGGTTGCGCAGGGCAGCGGAAATACCCAGTCGGTCGGCGAGTTGCTCGAAGTGAAGGCGCAGGAGGAGCGTCCTGACCAGCCAGCGGATCAGCGCGCTGAGGAGGTAGCCGACAAGCAAGATGATCAGTCCATTGACCAGGTGTGGAAGAAAATTGAGAATCGTGGTCAGAATATTCAGCAGGGCGTTGATCACTGGTTGAAAACTCATGCGAATGCTACCTCTATACGTTATGTTCCTACAATGCCGTACCTGATTGCTGGTTGCGCGCTCCGGGATCAATGAGACCTCCCAGCAAGTTCAAAAACTCGATCAGCCAGACCACAAAGGCCACAGAAGACAAATCCAGGAGTTCCGAACCACTATGATGCGCTCGCACTTTTGCCAGCAGGCGGGCCTCAAAGCCTGCCGGGATATGTACATTGGCATACTCGGCTTGCAACCGCACCATAAAAGCGCGTACCTGGCGGGCGATCTCCAGTTCGCGCTGGCACTCTGGACAGAGGGGAAGAGTCGCTTCCGCCTCCGCTCGTTGTTCTTCCGAGAGCGTCCCATCTACAAGATCGGGCAACAGATTGGCGAGTTCATCACAGTTCATGACCTACTCCTTCTGCGTCTCTGCCTGCTCGTGCGTATCCCTCTCTGGTGCAGTAAATGAGAGGGAGAAGCCGCTACAGAACTGATTGAAGAGCTGCTGGAACGCGAGCCGGGCGCGATGGATACGCATTTTTACCGCGCTCAACCCGGCCTGCACCATCTGCGCGATTTCGTCATAGCTGCGATCATCATAATCGCGCAGGATCAGTAAGCGTGCCTGCTCGCGGTCGAGCGACTTGAGAACACGCTGAATGCATTCGCGTAATTCTCGATGCAGCATGTGTGTTTCGGGTTGGGATTCCCGCGAAGCCCGCAGGTGCTCCATCACCTCGTGATGTGCTTCATCTTTGTCTTTTGCGCGGCCAAAGAAGCGGACATTTGTCTCGCGCTTGCGCCTCGTCTTTTCCAGCGAATCCAACGCCTGGTTCGTCGTGATACGGTAGAGCCAGGTTGAGAAGGACGCGCGCTGTTCAAACGTTTTCAAACCGTGATAGGCCTTGAGAAACACATCTTGTGCAATCTCTTCTGCTTCCTCTTTATTGCCGACGATCCGGTAAGCCATACCATAGACACGGTCCATATGACGTTGAACCAGCATCTCGTAGCTATGGGTTCTGGCTGGCAACTCCTTTTTACACTGCGCGACTAACTCTTCATCCGATACTATCGTCATACCGTACAATCCATACTACAACAGGCCGATACTAAGCAGATGGGAGGCCTACTCTATCTACAACGATTTAAGGCCAGGCTGTTCACTTTATTTATAGGAGCAACCGCCATCCCTTCTTGAGCGATTTTAAGGGTTAGACGGCACTTTTTCAAAAAAGTCACATCTGAACTATGTGACTTTTTTGAAAAAGTGCCGTCTAACTTGCCAGACACTTCGACTTGACTATAGGGGTATTTGATGGCAAAACGCATCCTCATCGTTGATGACACCGAAGACCTGCTGGAACTGTTCCGGCTGGTTCTGGAAGAAGAGGGCTACCAGGTAGAACTGCGTTCAGTTCCGTTTGAACAGGCCCAGGAGATTGAGCAGATCGGGCCAGACCTGATCATCCTCGACCTGCTTTTCCGGGAAGAAGGATCAGGCTGGCGGATGTTGGATCTCCTCAAGCAGGAGCCAGCAACAGCTTTCATCCCCGTGATCGTCTGTACGGCGGCACGACACTATGTGCAGGAACACGAAGATGCCCTTGTCGCACGTAGCGTCCGGGTGATCCACAAACCATTCGAGGTGGATGCGCTCCTGGCCCTCATCACCGAGGCAGTTGGCGCAAGCGCAACCGCTCAGGAAGGGGCTGACCAGGCATGAGGTCATTCCTCACATGCTGGTGGTAGCTTTCGGGAACTTTTTCTGCAAACACTTATGCGAAGCTGAATGTTATCGATGTACAGCGAGCAATATCCTGTTACTCGTGTGGCTCCTCTGGCAATTCATACCAGGGCACACGCTCACCAATCATGGAGCGAGCTTTTCAGCTTAGCGATTTTGGCTGTTGATCTATAGCAGCAATGAGGTTGTCGATGCGCTCGGCTACTTGCAGTGTAAAATGGCGTTCCAGTGCGAAAGCCTTCATCTTCTTCAAGTTTGTATCCAGCGTCTTATACAGCCCCCAATCGTTAGCGGTCAGACCAGCAATGTAGGCTGCGTTAATACATCTGTCAGAATTCTCCACTACGAAATCCATGAAGAGCGCCATCACATCCAGCATGTCTTTTTCGTTGATCTCGACAATTTGCAAATTCGTGAGCAGTAGATCAGCCAGGGACAATGTGCGCGGATCAACTTGCAGCCGCGCACGAAAATCGAGCTTGTGACACATCTGCATGCGATCAACGAAAATATCCATCTGCCGCCCATGCTCCACGTCCCAGAAAAGCAATCGCTGTTGACCATGCAGCGCGTTAAACGTTTTATGGGCCTCGTATCCCAGCCGGGTAAACAATGCTTTCGTTTTGGCGCTGTGCTTATTTGATTTGTTCTTCTGGTCCCTTAAGAAGCCATTGAGTCTCACCCTGAAGACGGTAGTGACCTCCGAGGTCTTCAGGATATACGCTTGAATTGCGCGAGCAGATCTCAATACGATTCACTGCATTTTTCCTCTTTGCAATATAGCTGGTAAAGCCCTGTTTGCGGAGTCGATTCCACATCATCCACAGATTTGTCGCTGTTCGTAGCAAAGAGGTGGGATAATCACAAATCGTACCCGCTACTGTTCAGGTCTGTCTGATGTCGATTATTGCACCAGGTTTTGTGTACCATGCAGGATTTTCCAGGTACCGCTCTCTTGCCCGACGGTATAGGATGCGGTATAGGTATGAGTGGCCGGGCCGTCCTCTTGCGCAGTAATTGTTATATCAACCTGAACCGTTCCATCTCCCAGAGGGGTGAGCGTGTTCACCTGCACATCGTCATGGCGGGTGTGTGTATAGCCATCTACGAAGTCGCAATACTGTGTATGTGAAAGAAAGTACTGCCCCCACAGGTGATAGGCGGCAGGATAATCTCTCTGGTTAATGTACGTATAGAACTGCAAGATGACCGATTGTGCCTGCTGTTCCTTAGATGTAACAGGCGATAAAACGGGTATTAACGGGTTTGGTGAGGGTTTGCTCGAAGTCTGGGGGAGAACGCCCGTGATAAGTTCGAAAGAGCCATTGATCTGTTGAAGCTCCTCGTACCCCTGATAAGTACTTATCACTCGCTCGCTGGACAATGCCTCTGTCGCTTCAATGGTAATGGGTACATCAATTTTATCTCCCTTCACCTGCCCAAGCTGCGTTTTAATAGCAACCTGTTCTGTAGAAGCATATCCTTGTAGAAAGTTGCAATACGTAGAGGTAGGCGTGTGCAGCCACATCTGATAAGCCGCGCGGTAGTTGCGGTTGTTCATGTTGGTATAATACCGATGCACATATGTCTGCGCCCTCTCCCCAAGAGAGGGGCCAGGAGTCGAAACCGGCGCTGTAGGCTGTGTTGCAAACTGTGCGTATGCCATGATGCCTGTTCCAGCCAGGGCGAAGAGGCAGAGGGCCAGGATCAACAGCAGCGCGAAGTGTTTCGACGACCTGTGGCTTTTGGGAGAAGTGGGCGGTACAGGTGCTGGAATTGACTGCGTAGCTGAGGATGCGAAGACCTTTCCTCCGCTGCTCTGCTGTGAGCGAACCTCGGCAGCTTGAGTGAGGGCGGGCAGGAAAAGCTGCTCAGGGGTTACAGAAGCTTGAACAGGCCTATTGTCGTAAGAAGCATGTAGAACACCCACGGTTGGAGGAATTAGCTGCGGTTCAAATTGCCTGGGTGCAACTGCCAATGTAATTATGTGTGTCTGCCCATGTTCCTCTTGTTGAGGCGTGCGCAGTGCCAGGTGCAGCGCCTGAGCCATCTGGCTGGCTGAAGTGTAACGTTCCTTGCGCCTTTTGGCCGTGGCCCGCTGGATAACCTCATCAACTGAGGCTGGAATATCCGGGTAGCTATGGTGCAGAAGCGGCACACATTCTTCCAGATGCTTCAGCAGGACAGTATAGGGCGTTTCTCCCTTGAAAGGTATATCACCACTTAAAAGCTGGTACAGGACTATTCCCAGTTCATAGATGTCAGTGGTGTAGTCAACCGCCTCGCCTCGTGCCATCTCCGGTGCCATATATTCGGGAGTCCCGAGCAGAAGGCTGGGCGTGGTTAAACCCGGCCCCTGGTTCATATGCTGCATAATATGCGCAATGCCAAAGTCACTCAACACCAGCTCCCCGTTTGAGCGCAAGAGAAAATTACCAGGTTTCAGATCACGGTGAATAACCCCATTCGCGTGTGCGTAATCGAGCGCGTCTGCTGCCTGACTCAGATACCAGGCGGCCTGTTGTAGTGGCAGGCGTCCCTGCTGCTTCAGGCGTTTGAGCAGACTTCCACCCGAAATGTAGGGCATGACCAGGTAGGCATAGCCGTATTGCTCGTTGTATTCGAAGATTTGTATAATATGCTTGTGATCCAGGCGAGCGATGATATCGGCTTCATCTTCAAAACGCCGCAGGAACTGCTGGTGGATCTGGCTGCCCTGGGGATGATCCGGCAACAGTATCTTCACGGCTACCTGCCGTTGGGGACGCAGTTGTTGCGCCAGGTAGACGACACTCGATCCTCCCTGTCCGATCAGCTGTTCCAACCGGCAGGTGCCCAACAGTGTGCCGGTGAGGTCATGCGGATTTTCCATACCGGACCCTTTCTCAAAAAAAGATGCCTCGCAATACGCCACCTCTTTCTTTTAATAGAGACGTAAGAAATGCTCTCTCACAAAATGAATTAAGCCAGCTTTAGTTGTATCAAAATATGAACTAATTCTCTAAAACTTTTGTTTAAGGGAGCGCTCCATCGTTTTTTTCTACCGGATACAGCATTTCGCCTGGAGAAGTCCCTACCTGTTCTCAGCATCTCTGCCAGCTGTACGAACAGGGCATCGATTGTAGTAATGAAGACAGAGGTATGCTTGACTTTTCTTTGTACAAGAATGTATAGTGATGTATATCAAAGAGATTATAAGCTGAGCTATTTCCCTGTCTTTCAGCGCTGACAGCGTAGCAACAGCGTAATGTAGCTCTATCCCCGTAGCGCGTTCTTGCACTCGCTAAAAGAAACGCTCGATCGTAATGACTTCATCCCTGGTTGGCATCATTGCCAACCCCGCTTCAGGACGTGATATCCGTCGGCTGGTCGCGCATGGCACCG